>Ga0335072_10000540_pt1 | contig 72220 bp, 69 predicted proteins | sample Lox_Sample_21_FD_206725 | JGI IMG/M metagenome (GOLD analysis project Ga0335072, IMG submission 206725) | Soil microbial communities from Loxahatchee National Wildlife Refuge, Florida, United States - Lox_Sample_2.1 | ecosystem: Environmental > Terrestrial > Soil > Wetlands | place: USA...
TCTATATGCAAAGTCTCAAATCCTGCATCCTCGAGATGGCGTTGCTGTGGTGGTAAACGTGCGCAATAGCTACACCAAAAAAGTGGCCGATAAGGTGGGGTGGCCGGCAAACTGGTGGCCGACGTTAAATCTGCGGGGTGAGCGGGCACCACGCTCCTTCTGTTACCCGGGAATCAATGGCAGCGAATCCTAATTTGTTTTGCTCAGGTGATTTCTGGTGGGCTCGTTAACACCTAGAAGCGTCGATCTCATGGTTGATTGAGATTTATGCGACAACGACGTGTTCCAGACCTAGGGGGTCCGGTCGAATGAGAGGAGGAGACATTGACAGAGGGGGAAAGGTCACCTATCTTCTGCCCTGGATTATCTTCCACTTTGTGCCTGCCCGAGCCGTCAAAGGCGTTCAACCACCCTCATGCCCATGTTACCCTGAGATAGTATATATCGCAAATGAGGCATTGAACGGAAAAGACGAGTCGAATGCCTTGCATGATATTGATCTGAACATGATTGAAAAGTCCCCTATAGACTCAGCACCGACATAAGTCGAGAGCTGTGAGCGAATCGTCGGCTGGGGACGGTCGTCCATGGTTCATGGTCATGGGAACGGATTGTCTTTCTCCTGAGCCTGGTACTGGGTCCCCCGGTATCCATTTATTGCTTTGCATTTGGGCTCCGAGGAAAGCGGCCACGATCGCCTCCCAATGCAAGGTTAACCTTACTCCGCAATTCAATTTTGACAGCCAATTGCGCTCCCCTAGCGCTCCCCCGGCTCCACTCTACTCGCCTTCCATCAAACAACGTTACCATTCTTGCTTAAGCGTAGATTCCTTTAGAACCCCTCCCCAGGCGCCGAGCACCTGAAATCAGCTTTGTTCTGACGCTTCTCCCAACAATTCTATCAACAACTCGATTTCAATTTAGGCAGAGATACTGGCGACATTCTGGGGCTTCCCATGCAGCCATAGTTACCGAGTAGTAAATCAGCCTCCCATTCCTAACGCAGAACCGGAATTCGGGTTCGGTTTCAGGATACAGATTTTTGCTACCCCCCGGTCGTCTCGCGTCAACTTCGCCTTCCGTCATACTGGAGTTCTAGGATCTCTTCCATTATCATCTTGTCGCTAGATGCTTTGAAAATCTCTTCGGTGGCCTCAAATCTGCTCCCACAAGTTGAGCAACTGTTCAAACCTGCGTCCCTTAGGCGGCTGCCTATAGCCTATACGACCAATAGCGGCAGCGTTGTTTCATAGAGGACGGGTCTGGCTTGATCGCAAGGCTATTCGAAGCGATTTTGTCAACAGCTCTTATGCTTTGCCTGACCGGCGCCCTCTGCGACAGGCACAACCCAGTCACAGCACTGGCACGGTACTCAACTATTCCTCTACAGAGTTTGCTTTGGCCACCTGATCTTGCGGGGATCTTGGCATTCGACACACTTCCGCCGAGGGCCTCCTCAATATCTTAGCACAAGCGGTATATCGCGGCTATTTTGCAACCAAATTGCCCACAACAGCGATAAGGCTCACGCGTGGTGGTATCGGCACGCCTTACTATTCACGATGCAAATCTGGCCTAAGTGAAGGTCATATTGGTCACCTGGTGAACTAGTGAGTGCTAACGTCACCATAAGCTAGTTCTACCGAATTTAATCTCAAAAGAAGCAGTCAATCAAACTTCGTGTTTGATCTCTGATCCAGCACTAGTACATTCGAAGCGAGCGCCTTGCGACCGGTACTGGTGAGTGAGAAGAAATCATGAGTACCCTTCAAAACAAGTCGGGCCAACCCTCCAGGGCGGCAATGCCTGCCTTTGGAGCTTTCTCGGCCAATAGTGCCTCCATGCTTCTGGAAAAGGCAAACCCAGGCCTACGGCGTTCAACACCAGACTCGGAAGCTCTGGCCTCGTCTGACGATGAGATCGACCATCACAGATCGACACAGCCAGTTTCAAACCCAAGTGCCCAGAAACCTACGCGGAGGACTTCATGGCTTAATGAGATTCCATCTTCAACCCGGAAACCATCCATGACAGCGCCTACGCCTTACAGCCCAACCAGCTCTCATCCTGCGACACCTTCGGGAGATCAGAGTACTTGGGGTACAGCTAGCAGTCCAGGTCTCGGCGCAGGGGCGTGGAGTGCTGCGCCGGGAACTTCATATCCCTGGGGTAGCATCTGGAATAGTGAGGGACGCAAGGAACTACCCTCACGACTCCAAGAGGTTCTGCCGTCTCCAACAGCGATCAACCAAGCCGTTCCAGGATTTCTTTCTGACGACTTCCAGAATGCCACCATCAGCAGAAATCTTGCCGGCGACACCGCAATTCCATTTTCTATTCCACTGCACCCGACACCCAAAACATATCGTTCGCAGTCATATTCTGTAGGCCAACTTGATCCGGAGACCTTTGGTTTAGCATCACCTCCAGCGTCTGGTGTCACAAACGCAAGCCGTGGAAGAGGCGGTGGCCAATACCCAGGTCTGGTCCGCCGACCGTCCAGACCCAGTGCCCTTGGAGATCGGGGGCATGACACGGGCACCCTTGGTCGTGTCCGCGAAGTCGATGATGATGATGAGGGCGAAGATGCACATGATATAGCTCATAAGGAACAGCAGGCCCGCAAGATCGAGCAACTAACAAGGGAGAACGAGCTGCTCAAGAAAGCTCAACATGAGCAGCTTTTACGAAACCGGACTGCACCGTCCATTTCTACAACAAATGGCCATGGCATCATGGCTTCCCCTCCAGATAAGTCTCGCGCGCGTGGTGGGCCTATGGAGGAATCTTCTCCCGCTGTGGATGAGTATGAGGACGGGCAACCTGACTTTGCAGCTCGTGATTCCCTCGTACGAAGGTACAGCAAGAACTCGAACCCCGATATGGAGCGACAACCGCTCACGCCGATCGAGAATCGCAATATTGAGAACATCAAGAGAGCACATTGGCAGACATCGCTAGGGTTCGAAACTGCATTGGAGCCACCTCAGAGCCGCCGTCACTCATTCGCAGATGTGCCCACTCGACACGGTTCAATCAGCTCCGCTACGGAAATGTACCCTGGTAATACAGCACACGAGCCGCAAGACAACCGCCAAACACGAGAAGAAGGATATGGGACGTTTGGTGAGGATTCCCAGGAAACTTCCCGAGGAGAATACTGTAAGTTTTCTTCACTCTCTTTCAACCCCGTCTTGAAGAGCAAAAATTGGAACTTGAACATTTACTCATTCGGCATTTTGCAGCTCAATACTTTGCTGGCTCCGAAGTGGGTCGCCGCGCCGGCGAGGAGACCCATCGCTCGCTCAGCCAAGCATATGTCAACCCGAACGCGTACGGACGAGAGCTTGGCTTCAATACGAATGCAGGCCATCACGTCCAGCCACTTTACATCGTCAGTTTCAAATGCCGCCGCTCCGACGTCTTCTACATACAGGAAGCGACTGGCCTGCATGTGAATCTTGGTGACCTCGTCATCGTCGAAGCCGACCGGGGCACAGATCTCGGGACCGTGATGCATGCAAATCTTACCTGGGATGAGGCGCGACAGAAGAAGGAAGAGTATGCCGAGGAACATTATAAATGGCTGATGATGTTCTCAAGGCAAAGTCAAGCAGGTGGCCCAAACGCAGTAAATCCCAATGGCTTGTCTGGTCTCAATGGAGCCCCTGGCAGCGCTGTTGGTGGAATGGGTCCGCCAGGCCATCACGCTCCTCAAGAACCGCAGAGCGGAGAATTGAAACCAAAACTCATCAAACGACTAGCACAGAACCACGAAATACAGACTCTCAAGGACAAAGAAGGAAATGAAGCAAAAGCAAAGAGAATGTGTCAGCAGAAAGTTGTCGAGCATAGACTGAACATGGAGATCCTAGATGCAGAGTTCCAGATGTAAGTCAACCAACCACGTCTTCGCGGGGCCATAGCTGACGGACGCCATTCAGGGACTGGAAAAAGCTCACGTTCTACTACTTTGCTGATTCCTACATCAACTTCAACTCTCTCGTGACAGATCTCTTCAAAATCTACAAGACACGGATCTGGATGTCTGCAATCAACCCGGCCTCTTTTGTCACACCAACAGCATCGCTGAGCATACAACACCCATTCGGCATGCATGGAATGGGTGGCGACAGTCCATCAGGCCGGCGACGTCAACACGGCATTAATATGTCCCAGCCGTCGCCAACACCATACGACGACCAAACAAACAGCCCTCAAAGCTATCTATCTGCGCAAGGCAGCGGCCTCCGAAATCCATACTTCAACCCATACCAATCTCTAGGTACCGGGATTCAGCAACCGGACTCCGGCCTGTCCGCTTATCAGCCACTGATGCAGCAAACTGCAGAACGCTTTACACCATACTTAAACAGTCCTTACCATATACTGAACCCTACCGCTTCCAGCTTTGCGACTTCCCACAGCAACTCTGGCCGGACAGGCAGATCAAACCAATCTTCAGCACCTGATTGGACAAACAACTTCCAGGGCCTGTCACTCGGATCCTGAGTGCGATCGAGCAACCCTTCTCCTTTCTAAAATTTGTCTTCCAGAACGTGATCCCATGCTACGCTTGGCAGCCTTCCGAATCGACTTTTGCTACTATCGAATCTCTGACGCTTTACTGAAAAATGAACTAGACGACAAATACCGATACACTCGTTTCAGCTACAGCATAATACGACGACAATCGCTCTCTTGGCTACATTGTATTTTCTCTCCGGCGTTCACGGGCGGCTACCATCGATTGAGACACATTCTTGTTTTCTTTTATGCCGTGATAGGTGTCATGACCTTCCAAGATTTCCAGAATCAGACGAAGAAGAATATTAACCCCACTAGAATTAATAGGTTGGGTGTCACGGTCGGAAACGAGCGTCTTAAAAGAGCATGGACCTTTAGCTACTTTTTGCTCATGTATTGTACCATCAAACCAAAGCGAGCTGAGGGAAAAGGACTTTCGTTCAATTTCAATCAAGATGTGAAGAGACATGAAAATTCTGATTAGCTCCACAGAAGCGTGGTGTGGTTCCTTACTCGTCCAATTTGACTTCGTTCTGTGATGATGGAAAAACTCTCTCGGCCTCCACAATGCACGCTGACCCCACGTCCCCCAAGTTCTTGCATATTCCCGCCTTCTTATTTCGAATCCACCTTCTCATATCACACAAGCAGCATACCAAGCGGTAACCTCAAACGTTCAAGTTCGCGTTCCGGCCAAACTCTCCTCGAGCTCGCTAATACGTCCACAGCCGCAACCGACAGTCAAGCACAAAGGAAGAAAAATAAGACCAAGAGTCCTGAGGACGCCACGGAGCAGGCTCGGCGACCTGAGGAGTCTGAGAAAATGATTGAACCTGCGGACGGAGACGCTGAGGACTTCGAAGATGACCCCAGCGCCTGGAAGTAGGAAACACCGTGCCTGCCCATCGAAAAGACCGTAGCGCTTACTCACTCCACAGTCCAATCGCTTCACAACTAAACAGGGCACTCGAACAAGTCAAGAAGCCAGACCACTGGCCCCGAGATTTCGCAAAGAGCGTCAAAGAACGTCAGACCGCCGTGCTAGAGGAGCTCAAGTCGAAGTCTCTCGCGATGTAGGTGACCTCGACTTACCTCACTTGTCTCTACTTCTACTCACCTCAAACACCACTAACAGCCCAGCCAGCGCCGCAGGCCAGCAGCAATTCATTTCACAATTCCACAACATTATCGCCGCCGCCCTTGCTCCAGTCGGCACCGAGTTACCCTCCGCATCTCACCCCCTCCAAATCACTTACGTCACAGCCACAGACCAGCCTCTACACAGAAAATCCTGCGTCCTCCTCGAAGAGTCCAAGAACTTAATCGCACAATACGGCCAACTAGCCCAGCAGCATTCGGACACTTCACGCCTGGAAGATCTGGCCAAGAAATTCGCCACCGACAAAGACCAAGCCGCTCAGGCAATCTCGGCGGGCAGAAGAGTGGCCGACGCCGACATCGACGACATGCTGGCTGACGGAGTGCACGAAGTGAGGGGTAGGAAGGCTATCACTGCTGACGATGAGACGCTGGGGAGGGGGATTCTGCAAATTGGACGACATCAGCGCCCAGATTTACCTTCGCTAGATACAGAGGCTTGGGGCAAGGTCGCGTACAATGCTCAGCGGGCGGTGGAGAAGCTGTACAATGTCACTGTTATGAGAGAGTAAGACAATAGGAGAAGGTAGTGTCAGAAGGATAATTGACTGGCTGGCTGAATCATGGGAGGCAAGATGTCACGCTACACAATTCCGGACATAGACAAAGAGGATTGACTAAATACACACAGAGAGACAGACAGACAGAGAGAGAGAGAGAGAGAGAGAGAGAGAGTTATCATGACGGCGCTATCGCGCTCGGCGAAGATATTAGCTAGCTATGTTCGATTTGAACATCACAGGACTTACTCTAGGAGCTCACATCTACCACCCACCAGATTTATCAATCACAGTCCTTTTTCGAGTCTTTCCAAAGCAAGTACTTGAACGTTGTTGTCGCCACAACTCTACACCGGTTAGAAGAGGGCTAGACAGATACTTCCTTGGGCAAGAAATAGCGTATTTCATCGACCAGACGGCAGAATTGCACTGTACCAAAGTCCCAGGAGACGCAGACTTGGACGACGATATGTTCTCTACATGATTTACGTCCCCCTGCACTTGCCCCGCCGCCACCGGTCTTCTCATCTCGCAGTGGCGCGAGTGACGTAGCAAATCGTTCTGCAGCGGTTCATTCCATTTTTGATTTCATTCGCCCTAAACTGCATTACTACAATTTTGCTATAGAGCCTTATTACAACATCCCAAGCTATTCAAGCCTGGGCTTAACTCAATGGTCGAAGAAGGCTTTCAGTGTTCAGCGACGAAGTTCCAATATCGCCCCAAGCCCCACCCCCCAGGATTTCAGTAATGTGCCCAAATCCCCCGACTCCCAATCTCCCCAACATGATCATCTGGGTCACTAAAATACACACTCCGTCCCCCTCTCTCCCACTCTATCGTCCCCGTCACTTTGATCCCGTTAGACTCGAAATGCTTCTCCCATGCCTCGACGTCAGACCGTGACGGGACAGCCAGGCAGAAATGCTGCTTCAAGGAGCTTGATGAAGAAGAAGAGGCAGAGGTGAGCTGAGAGATGATGTCCTGTGAGGGCCCGTGGCCAGGAAGGCAAAATTCGGCGTTAGGGTTGGGGTGTTGGTCGGAGGCGGTGAGGCCGAGTTGGAAGAGGAGGAGGGTGGTGGTGCCGAGGGCGAAGCCGGCAATGCGTGGCTTGAGAGACAAGATGAGATATCAGATGGAGTTTAACGTATGGCAGGGGTGGTTCGTTAAGTGGCATGTGTTGAAGGCAAAAGGGGGAAAGAGAATCGGATAGGAGGCGGTTGAAAAGGGGGGGAAAGGAAAGTTTACCGCGTGCAGAAAGGGCTTGACACCCAATAGCTTTTGGTAGAAGTCCACTGATGTGGTGATTGATTTCACGTAGAGGCAGGTTTCAAGGATGTGGGAGATTGCTGGAGGCATGTTTTATTGATGTAGATGCTGTTGGAATAAAGCTGGGAAAGAGATGCTATCGTATATGTCATGAAATTGAAGAGACATATGTTGTATGAGCCGCGCTTGATATATTTCGTGCCACTTTGGCTGCGCGATCTCGATCACGAGAAATGGTAAGCTGGGGGTCTGGGCCTTGTTCGGTGACTAATGGGTTTCCAAGAGGAATCGACGATGATCCCGAAGCGACGTTGGACCTACTGATTTTGACCTTTAGCATTGTTGGAGTGATTGGATAGTCAAATTTGGACTTGTTGCACACGACGTCATGGAACTTTCACCACAGCAGATGTATTGAGCGCCGACTTAGGAGTGATGCTGTCCCACCGCGCCAAGAGTTGAACCAGGCCAGCCTTCTCCCAGGGGGTATGAAAAATTTACCTGCACATGCTACGCATATAAAAACGTCAATTGGATTTTGCGGACATGCTTTGGCACCGGTGTTGCTGCCTGTGTGAGCTGTGAATCCCTGAGCAAGGCTACCAACATCCAACAGTGCAGAGAAGCAGCTGGTCCAGTCCGTCACATAACTCGTTCAAAGACTAAGCTATTGCTTTGCTCGGCCTTAACTACGTCCATACGTTCTTCTGATGATATCATCCATTGAATCCCAATGCGGATATGAACGAATTGAGTCTGAGGACTTCATTCGTGTCTTATTACTTGACCCCTGAGCTAGCCAAAGCTCCTGCCAGGAAGCCATGTGCTGGTGACATGCGCACCAAAATCCCAAATGCGCCAATTCGGACGCGCTCCCACCCCCCGTGTCTTAGGTGTAGTCCGATGCCAAACTCCGTGCTTTTGACCGAGCATTTCGGTATGCATTACCAGAAGCAATAGACCCTATTCGTTCAACCCGCTTTCTACTCTTCCTTCTTTTCCTCCTGCTTTTGCTCCTTCTCGGCCGCTGGTTGCTTCTTGAATTGCTCGTTCCACCAGTCGCTGACCCGTTCCCTCCAATTCCTGTTCAGCCTGTTGCTCAGCTCCCGGTACCAGTACATCTCCCCCCAACAATCGCGACCCCATTCACAGCCAGCCATATTGACCATGAAATCACGATCTTTCTCTCGATAGTGTATACGCTCATCTAACGCCTCGTCGCCCTGTTTCCCGGTCTTACCACACGCTCCAGGCGGAAAACTATTGATCTTCCTCTGCTCAATAAACGCCGTATGTGACCTGATCCATGGCTGATTGGTGTACAGGTACTCCAATGCGTCTTGCTCTTTGTGCTCCCATTCCATATGTTTCTGCTCATAGCAAACAGGGTCCCACCAGATATCTAGAAGGCGATCAGTCCAAGTCGAGCGGCGGACGAAGAAGGATCCGAGATTGAATCCTGAGCAGTCTTGTGGGACGATGAGGTCGATAGACGATGTAAGGTTATCGCCGGTTGCAGAACGGGAAATGGGGTCGAGGAATTCGGATTGTGGTGGATGTGAGATGTTCAAAGGATTGTATACATTAATGTCTCGATACGTGTTGGCCGCTAGAGAGTTGAAGATGTGTGATTGTAGGGAGTAGGAGGGCTCCATTATGAAGGTGTTGAGATCGAGCCACCAGAACCTGGATAAACATTAGCGGGCTGTAGTCACTCCTGGCCTGGCGGATATGACCCTACCACTCAGCATCTGGAAACTTTCGCATGCAGTTTCGGATGATGTCGACCTTCTCCCAACTCTCCCTCCACTCGTGCGCGTAGCGCTTCTTTGTGCTCATATCTGCAATCTCCAGATCGTATCCCCATCTTTCCGCGTATTTCCGTTTGTTCTTGATACTGTCTCTTTCAATTGCCCATTCACGGGGTCCTTTCCAATCCATGACACCACCTCCTGGGTTCGCAGCCAATATGACTACAAACTTGCTTCCGCCGCCGAAACGGGCATTTCTGCGATACTTTGCTCGTATTTCTGCATGTCTGGTCAGCATTTTCCCCAGGTATGTTGCCGTGAACGACTGCACTCACGAGCCTTGGACGTGACAAATATGATGAATGCGATGATAGCAAGCACAGTGAACAAGAGTCTGAATTTCCTTAGAACGTTCCCAATGAAAGTCTTTAATTTTGGCCATCTTCCTCCAGCACCAGGATACCACCTCCCTCTTCCGAGCTTCTCTGACTCTCTCCAGTCTTTCTTAGTTGCTCCAAAGCTGTTGAAGCGAGGTAATGTGGATGAGATTTTCCTCTTCGATCTCGAAAAGAAGCCCTCATTTCGTGTGGAGAAGCTGGGATAGCCTTTGAATTGATCACTTTTCGCCTTGGCCGCAGCCCAGGAAATGTTATTCGAGGCGTACCCGTTCATTTCGTGTGGAATCCTCCTTGGCGAGTCGTGACTCGGTTGGTCTGTCAAGCCTGGCGTCGACCATCCTCCATTGGGCCGTGGTGATGGGGATCTAGACAGTGACATTCGCGGGGCGTGAGATGGTGGAGTGGCGGGAATTGTGGAGAGGGGTTGAGCAAAAGCACGCGTCGGAAGACCCGACGTTGCCCCTGATTGTGCGCTGTCTTGTTCGTGTTGATTTTCTAGATGGATGATTGAAGGAACGAGGGTATTGCAGCCAGAAGACTGGCGTCGGCGTGGACGGGAGTCAAGTTCGTCAGAGGTAGCCAGGTCGGGCTTCTGTCAGGTGTAAGAGCCAGGCAGTGCGCTTTGGCAGTAAAAAAAGTCACACTCAGCGGGTCCTCATCTGGAATGTGTGCGTTGAAGGATTTTTGAGAAGGGCCCAAGTTTCAGGGTGCTTCCCGGGCTTAGGATACCTGCAGCGGAAGCGATCTGGGGAGAAGGGTTCGGATAGAAGAGATGGCGGAGTACAAGAGCTTGCGCAGCCAGTAGGCCGATATTCCAAGTCTCTGTGCGTTTCTCCTCGAGGTAATATGGTCAGTCAGTTGATATTCAGGAGAAGCATGAAGATGCTGCGGAGTGATCGTCGTTCAATTCCATTAACGCGCAGCTCTCTAAGTCTACGAGAAAGTTTCTTTGCAGATGCTAGCGTCTCCATACCCGAAGCCCGCCGCCATTTCTCCTGCTTGCGGCTTAGCCCTGGCGTATCGGAAGTTAAATGCTCCTTGCACCGGGCTTATCCACACCACCCATACGAGGCTGAGGCCTGGCGACTCCACCCCTACAAGTACCCCGTACGCTAAGTTGAGGCGATTTTGCTTGCAAGTCGACAGCTATTTTAAGTCCCTGCTGAAGTAAGTAATTACAGAACTGCTATCTCGTAAGCAAAATAAGAAGTCATCGGGACAGCTAACCTGCGCTGTCCCGTCAGCGTGAATGAAATACTTGGTGCCTTCTGTTGCCCAATTTAAATCGAGGCTGCTTTCTTCACGGTTGTCTTCGTCCGATGCCAGCGCAGAGTGGGCAGCTAAATGCGGCACATGACAGCTGAATAGCTTTTCCAACCTAACCTAACTTCATCCCCCTTCCGTCCACAGGGCGAGCCAAGGTCGCTGAGCACTTGATCTCGTCATGGGCTACCGAGTAGGTATGTACAGTGTATCTCCTTTCCTGTTCGGTATCGCAAAGGCACACAGGCATCCCCGCAATGACTATTGACTACCCAACACTGACTACGAATTCCATCGAACATGTTAGAAATCTTTATCCTAGCCAGATGAGCTTTTACCAAGTGTACACATTACACTAGCCCAGTAAGAGTTCAAACTCAATCCTCCAAAGCTCACATATAGGCCAAACCTTTGAGTTCGATCTTGAAAGTAAATCCACCTCGCTATATCGCCTTGCTGAGTCGCTGCAATTTTGTCAATGTGAGTATCAAATTACCGTCCATGCCGAATCAGGTCATGACTCGGTCACCGCTGGCAGCGGCTGTAGTCGTAACTCCAATGGTCGGCTCGCTCTCATTCTCCTTACCACTCGCCTTCATGCTTTTTGCCCCCAGGGCCCTCTGATGGTACAGGGTCTCTCTTTTGACCTGGAAGCCCTGTTCGTTCTCTGGCCTCTTTCTGGCACTATCTCCGTACCCAATCTCCACTCTAAACTTCAAGTAGCCTTCCTTTGGATCCTGACTCTTGAAGATTGTGATAATGTCACCAGTGTAGATCTTTCCGTACAATCTTGCGTCTCCTTCATTGCTCTGCGCACGAAGCTCAACATCGTTGATCCAAATACAGCGGCTCGTAGACGTGGAGACTATGGTGCAGATGCCCGGGGCTGTCATCCAGTCCTCTCCTCGTTCGATCCGTTCCTCGATCCCCGGTGCCCAAAAGGTGATTTGAAGCGCACGTTTAGGAACACGAACATCTTTCTTGTCTGTGTGCGCGATGTTTGACCCGGCCTTAGACCTCGGGTCACGCCCCCACGAAGTCATCCGGCCGCTGAGATAGATCGTGCTCACTGTCGTTGATCCTGGCAAAGTGGTGAGCTTGCCTAGCCGTGGTAGTGGTTTGGCAAAGCCATCTACACTGCTGTTGGTCGAGTAGTGTAGCGATTGTGATTGTGCCTGCTCGAATTTTGTCGCGAGATTCTCTGCCGACTCTGTAGCCTGAACGACTGGCTCTTTCGCTCTCTGTGCATCAACCGTCCTTGCCAATTCTGCTACCCCTGAGTGATATCCACTCTCAGCACTTGTGTGGAATATCCTAGCCTTTTGCTCCCGCATTTGCATTCGTGAGGCTTCTCGTGCTCGTATCGAGGCTGCGTGCGCCACTTCGTCCTCCAACTCGTTCAGGTTGATAAGAGGGCTGAACTCAACCCGCGGCGGAGAAATGTGAACGGCGGGGGCAGCAGGCTCGGCAGATTGTGAATTGGGCTCATTGTCACTTGGCGTCATTTCTCTTGTTTTTGGAGTCAGCGGGTTGGTCGTATCTGGGGTTGTACCTTCCGATGCCCCAGTGTCTGGCGAAGCCATGTTCAAAAGTCCAATCTGAGCTTCGGCGCCGAGTAGGCTAGGAGCTGAGCTTTGTAATGCTGGCATCGGAAGTGCTTGCGGATACTGAAGTTGGTTTTCGAAGTTAGCTCCACTCCTTTGCGGCGGCTCGGTAGGGTTGAAGGTAACAAAATCATTCACGCTGATTTGCTCGACACCGTCTCGAATGGCAGGGACGTCCGCTTGGGGAGGAGCCATCTGACCAAGGACACCAGAACTTCGAAGTAGTACAGAAGGTGTAATTTCACCAAATAGTCGGTCGCCACGTGTTGCAAGTGCAATATTGGTAACCTTCGCTTTGGGTAAATAGTCCACCGGCTCAGTCTCGGGCAGCTTTGGATAGACAATGTCTGGCTGGTGTTCCTGATGCGTTTTTAGCGGCGGGTTCGAACTCAGACGACGTCTCTTAGCGGCTGATCGAGGTTCAAGTTTATCTGCGTTTGCTACAATTGGAGCATCATTTGGAACTTCCGAAAGTCCCAAAATTGCCCGATACGCGCCTTCTTCTTCTTCGTCTAGGAAGTCTTCTTCGGCTTCTTCGGCTTCTTCGACAGCTTCTAGGGCCGAGTGCGTATCCACGGGTACTTCGTCTTCGTCCATGTAATCAATAGTGTCGGAAACGTCGCGGATCCAAGGATGTTGAAAACATTCCTTCTCATTTGGCCGCAAGAGCGGATTACGATTGAGGAGCTGACCAATGAAATCGATCGCCTCTTCCGATATACCAGCACTGCGAAGCGGATCGAAGTTGACATCTTTTGTCATGATGTTGTTCAACATCTCAGCGCCTTTGTTGTCTCCTCGACTCATGATAGGTGCCTTCCCGCAAAGAATGTGGAACAACACCGCTCCAAACGACCACATATCCACAGATTGATCATACGGTGAAGTTTTTCGACTCGGCTCCCCCACCCGACGACGTTTGCGAGTTTCTCCAAGCGGATATGACGCGTATTCAGGATAGACCTCCGGCGCACAGTAGAGAAGTGTACCGCAGAAAGTCTTCAAAAATGTTTCTTCGTCATTAACGCATTTTGAAAGTCCAAAGTCAGAAAGCTTGACAACCAGTGGCTCAAGCGAGGCTATGAGGATGTTGTCTGGTTTGATGTCGCGATGAGTGATGTTGCGCCGATGCAGGTATTGTAGCGCGTGCAGGATCTGGCGCGTGATGATCTGAGCCTGATTCTCCGGGATCGGCCCTTTTTCTTGCATGTATCTTGACAGCTCGCCGTGAGGTATGTACTCCATTATGATGTAGATCCATTGTTCGTGGTCATGATAGTCGATGTATTGAACGATATTCGGGTGGCGGAGGCCCTTCATGATTTGGATCTCGTTGTCGAACTTTACGTCAAGAACTCCATTTTTCATCAGTCTGCGTTTGTCGAGTTCCTTTGCAGCATACGGAACACCCTGACACGTGGTTGCGATTCTGTAAACCGTTGCAAATGCTCCCTTTCCAAGAAGACCAACCACATTATAGCGCGCCCCTCCATGCCAATGCATGCCATAGGTGTTCTGCCGTGATGTTGCCGATACGGCGACTTGGGACTTATCCCTAGTGGAAATGAATTTGTTGAGGTTTGCAAGGAAGGCGCCTTCATAATCTCCTCGCTTTGGGTTTCGGACAAGAAACTTGATCTCCGCCTTTTCTTTGCCAACAACTGTAATTAGGGAACCGTTCTCAATCATACGCATGGCAGGCTTCTCGTGCCGCCTGCCCTGTTTGTTCTTGCACCGTAGGTGGTTGTCATCAACAATAGTACCATTGGTCGATGTGTCCTGAAGCATAAGAATGCCTTGAGGGTTCAAGAAAATCTTGAAGTGCATGTTGCTGACCGACCTATCCTCCTCATCGTCAACAAGTAGGATGTCACAGCGATTCTTATTCCGACCAAATACAAAGCCTGTTGCTGGGTTCTTGACTTGTGATGATATCCGAAGAGCAATATCCCGAGAAGAGTTGCCAGGTGTGAATTCAGGGCTTAGAAAGTCATCTGGCGTGATATTCTGCAGGTCTTCGTTCTGAAGGATGTGCTGTGGTGCTGCGGCCATGGTGGCTAGAACAGCATCATGTGCTAGTGGCGAGTTCGGAGCCAGTATGCAAATGACATCAGAGGCATCATGGTCCGATACATCAGAGTTATTCCTACCCAGGCGGCGTGGGTCGAAATAAGGTTGTGTCAATGGCTGTGTAGCCTCATGAGGAGAGTTGTCCATTTCTGTTTCTTCGCCGTCCGGCCTTGCTCCTTGAGCGAGCGGCGCCTCAGTAGAAACAATCCCCGGCTCGTCAGTCAGTCGTTTTTTTTCTTGCGAGTATGAACTCTTCGCTGGAGATTGAAGAGGTGTTAGCGCCTTCCAAAACATTCGGAAATCTGGCATACAGATGTTACACAAGCTAGATCACCCTGCCGGTTCTTGTAATACTCCTCGGAGATAATCTGAGTTGCCTTAGGGTCGGAGAGCGGCCAATGTCCATCTCCAGGACCTCGATCTGTTTCAGCCATGTCAGCTGGTGTTGCCCCCATCTAATTGGGTGCGAAAAATGCAATAACAAGTATCCCAAGATAGAATTGAGGGACAAAGTTGTAGGAATGAAAGAACTCTGCAGCATAATAATCTCACTGAACAGGCAGCGGCGAACAGGCAACGATGTGAGGACAACAATAACATCGCCGTTCTTACGAACATTATTCAGAACACAACGATACTGCTGTCCTGGCAACAGAGGTCAGCATACAAAGCAAAGCGTTCCAGGCGAGGAGTTCAACGACGTCAGCCGATGCAGTAATTCTACCTATCAACCCCGCCAGTATAAGTTGCTCTGCCAGGCGACAAAGCCCCTTCGGTTAGGTCCAGACAGGTCATATACCAGAACTGGCCAGCCGATATTTCCGTCTCATCTTTGGAGAGAGACTGCAAGCAGAACTCTGGAATAACATGATCGGGGGAGACAACATGCGAGTAGTTGAATGATGGGTTTTGAGTGTTGGAAGAAGATATGATCGAGATGGAGGCAAAAGGAGGAGCGGAAAAGTCACTCACAGGGAGGTGGTGCCCAGGCAGAGACGAATTGAGGGATTCAAGACCCGGCACTACCAGAAGAGGTCAGTGGAACACGTTCCAAGGTTTGGGGGCGATACGCGTGGAAAATGACATGGCAGAAGAAAGACTGGCACTTACTTAGCATCAGGATGTGTTCTTCATTGATTGTCCATCAAGCATCCACCACCTTTCATCCTGCATTGGTCTGGGTGGTCGAGTCTGGTTCCTTCGAAGTTCAAATTTCTTAACCCCGTTTCCCCGCCACCCGTGCCTGGCAGATCTCCCGCGGAGCCTCAGATCCCTGTCCTCCAGGCTTCTGGGACAACCGTGCGAGGCGGCCCGTCCAGTCTGGGGTCAGCCATTTCCAAAGATTGAAGAAACATCCTAGCAGCTATTTTGATGGTAGGATTTGTTAAGAGTCACACCACTAGACAAGGTATCGTGCAACAAACCTGCACGTAACCAACCGCAAGAGACTTGCCTAAGCCCAAACAGGAGGATCAAGGACGTCTGCTGCTAATACAGCTGGAAGGCTGAAGTAATATGTATTATGGGGGATCATACATGTACAACTGTTCCGGCCATTACTATCTCCTCAAGCACTGCGGGATTGTCACAAAATCATGCAGGGACAGACTAGTTGGAACTATCTTTGCAGAAATATATACTGATCCCCGGCGTCTTTGACTAGTAGGATCAGCATTATAGAGTAGCTGAACAAGTATACAATTATCAGTGCTAATTCAGTAACCAAGCTGTATGCAGAAATCCGTCCCACAACCAGCTTGAATTGCAGACGTAAGTACCGGACACTTTGGCTGCGCGCACTCGTGAATGCAAGGAACACTGGCCACTTTGGGCCGCGACATCGCCGTCACACGTTATTCATCAGTTCCATCATTTCTTCCCTCTCCATCGCTTCTTTCGCCCTCCGATCGCGCTGCCTAATCTTCTCAACTCGGTCCAACTGCTCTTGATTCCTCCTCAATTCGGCATCGGCGTCCTCCGCATGCCTTTCTTCAGCCAGACTGTCATCGAGGTTTATCATGTCACCCTGGCCCCATGTAGCAGGCAGGTGATTGCCGTGTCTCGTTTCTGGTTGACTGATCCCATCTAGGTTGGCAACTTGTTTGCTGGCTTCCACGTAGTCTACTTTTGACCATTTTTCGCCATGATTACTGTCAACGATGTGGGTATTGAGGTGGGGAAGCCCGCCATATGCCTTGGTGCATCCCGGGAACAAACACTTGTACTTCCTTTCGATCTCCGCAGGTTTCCGCCTGATGCGCTTTGGTTTGTTGGGATCTCTGTTCCTCCTATACGGCTGCTTGCTCTGAGTGCCGTCTGCGGATGTAGCATATATCAGTTGCTTGTTCTTCTTGTTGTTGCCGTTCATTTGCATATCGTGCCGATCTGCCTGACGTGGTTGAAAGAGTTCTTCCCGCTCTTCGTCAATGTCCACAGTCATCAGGGACATGTTCTGGCCAATGCCTTCTTCAGCACCCTCTTCCGTAACGTCCGCATTAACTTCCCCATACCCATCCTCTTGCGCAAAGTCAAACTGAGAAGCACTGGCTCTGGTCATCCTCTGCGGCCTCGTAACGTTGCTAGAGCTGCGTCGTTCTCTGATATCAACGTTTTCTACCTCAGGAAGCCTATTCGTAGTCCTTCTTCGTTGGGATTTCATCTTGTTTCTCTCATCGTTCTCCGGTTCCGTGGCGGACTCCTGTGGCAAAGCGCTTGTCGTTTTCCGCCTAGATGCATCAGCAGCACTGGCTCTTATCCCTCTGCTCCGCAATTCGATCGCCCCACTGATTTGTTGCTTCTCGGCGAGTCCTACGGCAGTTTCTACTTCCTCGGTATCAGAAGTATCGGCGACCTTCGGCGTTGGCTTGCGGGCTCGCTGTGGTCGGACGATCCGAGAGGGGCCTTCATGACCATCACTCGCTACATTCCCGATAAATATCGTTTCTGCCGCTTGATGATCGGCAACATCAGAGCTATTAGTGGTTTCACCTGGGCCAGAATCTTCATTTGCTTCACCAGTGCTTCCATCAGCTTCGTGTGCGGCAATACCAGAGCATTCAAGTTCCACACCTAAGGAATTATCCGGCTCTGTGGAAAGAGAACCTCTGCCATGTTTTCCAGCGGAAGTACTGTCTGGCGGAGTAAGAACCTGATCAGTTGTCTCTGCTAGTGTTGGAGCTGGTAGTGGATTGATACTTGAGAAAGTCGTCATGGTAGGTGCTTGCCTATACTGCTGGCTCACTCTCGTGTTCGACAATGGAGTCGATGGCCTTTCGGATTGTCTGGCTGGCGTACATCCCATATTAGTAGCGTTGCTGATATCGTAAAGTCCGCTCTGGTCATTGAGGTCGTCTTCATCCGTTACAGAAACTTCGTTTTGTAGGAGTGAGTGCCTAGACCTGGCGTCTATCCTCTTGCGCTTTCCAAGCACTGACGAAGTACGGGAAGCAGCCGTGGGGCTTGTCAAAGGCTTCAAAGCAGGTGTGATGTCTCTAGTCCCAGAGTCCATCGCTAATGCAATGCTCTGCAGTTTTGCCTTCATGGCATTGTTTTCCGCTTTGAGAACCTCAAGCTCATCTTTGCTCGAACGAGCTTCATATGCAGCGTTGACCATTACCTCAAAGTCGTCTATCAACGTTTCGAGAACACCAGAGGTATTTTGTTCGGTCAAAGCCTCTGGGCTTGATCGGATGAAAGCCGCCAGGAGCCTACCATTCTGGATTTTCCAGTCATCTATTGATGCCGCCATCTTTGTGAGCTTTTTATCCTGCTCTGCCAGTTTCTGGATGATTAAATTCCTTTCCTGCATATAAATCTTCTCTTCAGTGATCGGCTCCGCTGACTGGCTACTACTCCCACGATTGTTCGCAGGCGTGGGGACAGGTGCTGTGAGGGCCGGGTCGATCAGGAGCCCGCCGTTGGCACGAGAGCTCGGAGGACCCATCGACTTACGACTTGCTTCATTACGGACGCCATACGAGTATGGGGAGGGCGATTGGATAGGTTTTGGGGTCGCTGTGAACATTGAACGTTCCCGATCTTGTTGTAGAGTGTTGGCTCCGAATGTAAATTTGAAGTCGACATGCGCAGATGTTCGAGGATGCTTCAGCTTTGTCTTCGACAGTTTATAGATGTATTGTCCTCTGTCCAAATCAGCCGAGCCCTGTTTTTCAAACAAATGGACTTACACAAGCTGTGGTTTGCCAGGAGCATTTCTGCAAAGATGGCCTATGGCTCTTGAACAATTGGAGCAACTCGCTTCAGACAAGTCACATCCAAACAGCGCTGTGGCTTCTTTTCCGTCCACGGTTCGATGTGCTTCTGCGACGTTGATGCCGAACTTCGTCCCACCTACTTTTGGTATCACGTAGGAAGTTGTCAGTCGGATCCATTCATTGTCGTAGGTGCCAATTTGAGAGTCACAGCCAGAACAATGCAAGTCGACAGGCGCCAGCGCATTCTTGGGAGGCCCAACTGAGCCACGGAGGGATGAGGAGGGCATCGTGACCACGTAATGCTGACACAGCTAGATTGAATGCAGACTCGCTACAGCGAACTGCCAGAGAACACGCGCTACGCGCTCGAGTGAAAATCGCGTGTCGGGGACACTTGGAAGGTTCGCCGAGCTAGATCGGGGGACATGCAGGACGCGCCCGCTTTTGCCCGCCGACTTGCCTAGCCTGGGGGTCCACTTGTGTATCGATAGGGAAGGTCGACAATTTTCCGAGCCCACTGGGTTCGACTGGTGGTGGAGATCCGCGGTGAGACTCTCTATCATGTCACAGGGCGGTGACGTTTCTAGTGTTTGCAGCAATTTCCAATGCTCGGATCTCGAACCAGACTGATCAGGCCGTGCCCATTTCTCTCCACGAAAGTATGCCATCCTGCTGGCCTACGCTCATTCAACCCCGCTACCTGCCCACTAGCGTCTATCATGACAACAGCCGACGGCACCTCCCTCGACGGGCCTCAGGCCAATGGCCAACACAAGAAGATTAACGCATGGCAACAGCCCGGTCCAGCAGCTTTCGATTTCCGCAGCGATACCATCACAACGCCCACCGCTTCCATGCTCAATGCAATTGCTAACACGACCCTGATGGACGACGTTTTCGTCGAAGACCCCACCACCAACGAGCTGGAAGCCGACATGGCCGCTCTCGCCGGACATGAAGCCGGCCTCCTCGTCATGTCTGGCACAATGGGCAACCAAGTCGCAATCCGCGCCCTCCTAACCCAACCTCCTTACTCTGTCCTCTGCGACCACAGGTCACACGTTCTCAATTACGAAGCCGGCGGCGTATCATCTTTAACCGGCGCCCAAGTCATGGGCGTAATCCCTCGCAATGGTATCTATCTGACACTAGAAGACATCAAAGAGAACGCCATCCTAAGCGACGACGTCCATGCATGTCCAACAAAAGTCATCTCCGTTGAAAACACGTTGGCAGGAACAATAATGCCCTTAGAAGAAGTACGGAAGATCTCGGCATTCGCTCGAGAAAACGACATCAAGATGCATCTAGATGGCGCGCGAATATGGGAAGTCGTTGCGGCCAATGCAGGGAGCCTGCCAGAATTCACGACCTGCTTCGACAGCGTGAGTATGTGCTTTTCCAAGGGCCTCGGGGCGCCAATTGGGAGTATCATCGTCGGCTCAGTACCGCTCATCAAGCATGCGCGAAGAATACGAAAATCGATCGGCGGAGGCACGCGGCAAGCCGGCATCATTGCTGCCGCGGCACGAGTCGCCGTCGAAGAAAGCTTCGGCAAGGGCCCCTGGGGCGAAGGCGGGAAACTCAGGGCGTGCCACACACGAGCTAAGAAGATCGGAGAGACGTGGAGGAGCAAGGGCGGCAAGCTAACGAATCCGACGGAGACGAACATGGTCTGGCTTGATCTCGAAGCCGCAGGCTGTACGTCAGACGAATTCGTGGAGCTGGCCAAGGAAGAGGGTCTCAAGATGTTGGGCAGCAGACTGGTAGTCCACTACCAGATTTCAGATGATGCCATAACGAGGTTAGAGAAGTTGATGGACCGCTTACTCCAGCATAGACAAGTCAAGAATGGCATTAAACACATTTAGAAAGATCATGATAGATGTTCCGCATATTAATCACAAAATTAAAGAAGGCTTGATGGGAGTCGTAAAGAATCGGATTCTGGCCGACTAGCAAGAACTTATCTCAGTTCTCGTCCTTTTCCTGCTGCGCACCGTGATTTCGCACAGGCCAAGAGGTAGACCAACCCGTCCATCAACTTCCATATAGTCAAAGTTGTTCACACTGTTACTAGTCAACAGCGGAGAAAGTAAGGTACATATCCAATGCCGAAATCGATAACAGGCACGAGTACCAGACGCGGCAGTTCGCAAGGCCATGATAATCGCTGAAGCAGGAATTCGGCATACGCCAACTCGAATCAACCCATCAGTCGTTAAACAAAGGAAATAGAGCGGATCTGCGACTCGTGGACGGTGAAAGCCTAGCTCAAAACGCCCACCCCATGCAAGTAGTGCTACCCCGTCGTAGCATTTTTGTCCAAATCTTGAGCAGTTGGTGACAACAAGTGATCGACCGCTGGCCGAAGAATATTAGCTCTCAGCAACTTCAAAGTTGTGAGCAAAGAGTTCAAAATGCAAATTGATTGAAGTCGCTTTCTGGTCCTGGAAAAGGGCGATTATCAGGTGCTTTGAATTGATAAGGCCATATGGGCAACCTCGCTCCCGGCTCGGGCTCCAGTGGGACAAGTACTCAGCGTTCTTCCACGACCGGTATTGCCAATTCCAGAAGTAAAGGCGCTTACAAGGCAGTCTCAGCTGGTCACACCTAATGTGCCTGGCCGAGGTTGATAGCTTTGACGGCCGCCGCCGATGCTGCCCTGGCTTCCTTGGCTACCAGATCGAGTTCGAGCGTATGGACTGCTCGGTACGCCGAAGTTAAAATCCTGTTGAGGAGCATTAAGCCCATTTCCATTGCCCCCTGCCGGATATGCATTTTGCACATGCCTGACAGAGCTCTGCTTTTGCCAAGCGTTGGCTTGGGATGGGTCGACATCAACGCGGGTAGCAAGTGGGCCAGTCGGCCTGTTAGAGCCTGACGCCGAAAGAGGGCCCCTGGCTGGTGCATCAGCGGCCTGAACCGATGCTTGATTCGCTTGAACATTGCCCCTGACGAGGTCTCCATAGCGCTGGAGGATTTCTTTTGTGGTCAGCTCAGCTGAACCATCATGTAAGCTGCTATCCGTAAGGATTGATTGAAGGTCTTCCGGAACCTGGGGGCGCCTATTAGCGCAGGCTGTTAGGGGAAGGCATCATTGACTCACCTGACAGAAAGTCTCATTGGATTGGATCAATAGGTTGACGGCCTCGATAGCCAAGAAGCTGTCATCCACAGGAGGTTGTTTGATATTAGAGTAGAGGATATTGGGCGCCATGACAGTAGAGAGATTGTGGATGTCCATCTTGCTACCAGATTCCTCATCTACATGGGAGAAGGAAGCCGTCCATTTCAAGAAGGCAAACAGTACCTCCATTGTATCGCGGTGCGCTTTTGGCAGCAAGCAGCATGTGAGGTGAAGAACTCGATTACGTTTGTCTTCGTCAGAGATCTTCTGTGTGATGATGAAGAGTCGATGTAGTTTGAACGTGAGCAGAGGGTCAGGCATGTCTCGAAGAAATTTCTTGAGTAGCGCGGCCACTTGGACCGGATTCTCGCGACTGAGGTCTGGCATCTGACCAAGATCGATGGCCTCTGCTGCATCCTTTAGTCGCTTGATATTGCCGTTCTTTCGGAAAACTCCTTCAACAGACATGTCCATCTGCCGCATTGCAGAGATCGCTTCATCGAGGAGCGTTGGCACTTTCAAAGCACCTGGGCCGACGCCATGGGAGCATTCTGCACTCTCTTTTGTCACGAGTGTGTCGAGCGGGACACCAAAAGTGCCTTTCTTTTTGGTCTTGCTGTCGTTTTTCAATGCTCTACTAACCTTCACCCAGAACGTAGGCTTCCGGGTTTCAATCAGTCCAAGCAATTCCTCGAGGGTGAAATGGCCTTCGAGTAATGGCTGCATAGATAAAACGGCGACATGGCGAACAATGAAATACTCTAGCGCAGACAGTTCGGAAAAGTATCTCTTGGTACGTAAGGGCGACGGCTCGCCCGCAAGCAAATCATTGCCGCCTGAAGCTCCTCGCTGGTGTCCGTTCAGGAGCCTTGGAGCATCGCCCTCTGACGGAATTAGATGGTTGCGGGCGTGTCTGTAAGCATTGGGTCGTTGTTCTTTCGCTTGTTCAGCAGCAACAATTCTCGGGATATCATCCAGAGTCAGTCCATCTTGATTTCCGAAGGTCAGCTCGGGCCTCACCCTGCCGTCGAGATCGCGTTCCTCCACAATCTGGAAGTTGTTGCGTTGCTTGCCGTCTGACCCATCCGCGCCGGCCGAACCAGGCCGAACTCCAGTAGGTCCATCCAATACTCGCGAAGCTCGAGCTTTCTTGAATGTGGTTGACAGTGTGCGCTCATTTCTTGTAGATCGCAAGCGCTTCATTTCTCCCACCGTCTCTTCCAGCGACGACTCAGGTTGTCCGTCGCGGGACTCTCCGGCGTAGGATTTTGATCTTGAACTCATTTTTGGCTGCGCTGTGCCCGGAACCCTATGACCCTCGCTCGCATCATATGGAGTCAGGTTCGGATCATCAGAAGTGTGGGGCAGAGTTCCACCAGATTTCAGGACTTCAAGGAGCCGTGCGAGTGCAACTCGCAGGAGAAAGACGTACTGCTGGAGCTTTGTAACGTGCTTGAATCCAGAGATAGTGCTTTGGACCTGCCTAGCGTGGTCTGCACAGTAAACGCGTTCTTCTCGCTCGTCAAAAGACGCATTCTGGAGGTCCTGCGTAAGGTCCCGACGGCAGACGATGCAGGTCAAGTGGGCGGGTTTCGAGTGCCATCGACGCCCTAGCAGAATAACGCATTCGTCGTCAATAGGCTCACCACAGGTAAGGCAGCAATCTGAAGCCTGGTCCGCGAGACCTGAGCTGCTATCATTGAGATCAAGCGCCGTGAGTTCCTGATCTTTGATGGTCTCGAGATCAGCAAGCTCTCTGAGGTATGCATGTAAGCCCTCAGTCGTTTGCTTTTCCCTTTCAAGCTTAAGCGCTCCCTGTAAGCCAATCCGGATGAGGAGCTTCAGATAATGCGCCAGGCCCGTGACAAGTGACAGAAGTTCCTGGGTTACGCCGAGTTTGCGCACTCCTGTCTCCTGGGTCTTGGACAGGAGGGTAAAAAAAGCAACGACTTTCTTGCATAAAAGCTTTGCTTCTCGTCCGTATGAAAGCTCCTTCAGACCTGACATGGCAATCACCGAGGCCAACGTATCCGTGGCACCAAATAGGATATCGACATGCCAGATGAACTTCTTGGCCACCAATACTCCGTCAACATACGCACCATTGCTGACGTGCAGCAACATATCCGAAATGCAAGCTGCAGAAGACTCTTCGAAAGTAGAGAGGGTGCTCCAAATACGGTACACCTTATCTTCCATCTGCTCCTCCTCTTCCCGAATTTGGTCGCGCTCGAGGGTTGTAACATCAGCATCTATTGGCGGCTTCTCTGACGGTAGATTGCTCGTAGCTAGGCGGACATTCCAAAATTTGTGGATCATGTAGCATTCTGGGTGCCAGTGCTGATTGGTGCCATTTCGAAAGATTTCAACGAATTGCTTGAGAATAGCAGTTTGGCAGCCATTGCAGCGCTGCGCGAATTGCGTAGAGTAGTGGTAGTGGCAGTACACCTTGCCATCGTGTTCGTAGTAACTGTCTTGAGCGCCAAAGACAGTAGGGCAAACTGAACACGTGAAGTGTTCAATGTGGTATTTTCGGTCCAATGCAGTAATATATGAACCTCGGAGGGCTCCTCCACACTCGTAACAAAGCAAGTCAAGGCGACGAAAGTAGTCGGTTTCGCAGAGCGGGTACTGTCCAGACCCATTCTCGGAGTCCACTGGGAAGAACTTGGATGCGACAATCTGCCCACAATCTTGACACTTGAAACAGTCTAGATGAAACGTTCCACCAAGCGCACGCACAAACTGGCCGGCCAAGCCTTCACCACACTTCTTACACGTCCGCAATTGCCCGTTTGAGGATTTCTGGCCCATGCTTCCATTTGTTCTTGACCGACTCCTGTCATCAGGGTTCTTTTCTCCGCTTTTTGTGCGGGGCCGGCCTGACCGACTTTCTGTGGAAAATCGTGTGTCGCTATCATAGAGAGGGTCGCCCATATTGCCAGTTGAAGTGTTGGGGTTCGAGCGTCCATTTGTCAAGGGTGATTGATGGTCAAGGGGTTGGGGGGGCTCCAAGGTATAATTTCTGGTATTGGTCTGCGGCCCGTTTCCAAGGTACTGTCCAGTGGCTCCTGCAGACATCGCGCCCATAATATTTTTTAATGCGATTCTATACTATCACCCGTGGCTCCCCTAGATTCTCAGAGACCGATCGGTGGCACAGTGAGAACGCAGATCGACAATGCAAGATTCGGGCGCGGTGGTCCGTGGGGCGTGTCCTTCGGCGTCCGGTGATATCCAATCTCACACAGCTATTCTCGAGACCGATGGCTGTGCATGGGTAATTGCCTACATGCACTAATTTGATCTGTCTCAAGCGCTGGAGCAGCAGCTAGCCAACTTTGATCAGTTGTCCCCAGCTCTCCTCGCTTTCAATGCCAGGGAGCTTTTGAGCAGTATGTAGCATGAATCCTTGCCTGCTTCCTTCTGAATATTCCAACACAGAGTCCAATCCGCCTTCGTGTCCAGCTCAAGTAGTCGGGGTGGCGTGCAAGATAGGAGTTGATTGGAGGCGGAGGTGGTTTAGGTGAGACTAACGAGCGGCGCAGCAAGTCGACCAACACTCTCGACCGTGAGTCAGCGTCAGCCGCAGGAACGTCGAGAAAGGCAAATGTGCCGCCTGCGGGCATCAGGAAAAGGAGTGAATGAGCTTAAGAGGCTCAACCAAGCGCGTAGAGAGACCGGCAGCACTCTTTGTGGAGCGACCGTTAGAGAGTGTCACTTTTGGCATCAAAGCAATTCCCCTGCGTAGCGGCGTCGGCCCGCAATAACATCTTTCCGCGCACTAGTAAAACTAACAAGGCTCGACTCTAAAAACAGACATCATTTCTGGCCCTATCATCATGCCCTCGCTGACCACGCCTTACAATGGCGTTATTGGGTAAGCGATAGCTTACTGTGAGACACAGCTGGCGCAACGGACAATAACGCGGGACGTCACGTCCGAAATTGATTCGATTCACAAGGTCGTCCACGCCCTGTCTTGTAACCTCGAGACTTCTGGGCGGTAACTATCGTCAGAACTAGCTACTTGGATGAGGCGATCAGCTGAAGCGAAACTATGGATTCCGTGGGTCTCGAAGCAATGAAGCGCAATTAAGAGACCACATTTGGACATATGCAGCCATGACTTCATGCAGGAGACGCGGGCAGCTTCTACCGTCCCAGCGCAAGTGCTACACGGTGTCTGGTACGACGAAGACTGCCATCTAATTCGGAAGGAAAGACATGGTCGTACTCCAGGACATTCTATTCTGCTGTTTGCATAGTAACGCCCTGTTTGCCATGTCCGCGTCATACGTGATCAGTTCTATAATACTTGTATCATTGCGGTTTCAAACTCTCCTTTCAATCTGGCCTCCACCCGGGCAACGCTCTTACACTGAGCTCTCACAAGTCATGAGCACGGAGCTCTGCCACTGTCACTGGCATATAGTGGCCGTCTCTGGCCCTTCTTTTATACCATCATTTTCATCAATTATGATTCACAACAGAGTACCTACCCTATAACTTTCACATTTCCAATCACTTTCAGGCATCTTCTCTAGACCTCTTCTCTAGACCAAACTTATTAACGCTGCAATACGGAAATACCTCATTCGTACTTAATCTTCTATACGAATCCTTTCTAAGCAATGAATATACGTTGCACATGAAGCAGCCATGCACCTGAACGTTGCAGCTCTAGAGCTCTTCCTTACAGCCTACTTTCATACCTCTCCAACCCTACTAAGGGCCGACGCATTCCAATCACTTGCATCGTCACTTATTCTATTTCGACCTTGTCACCTAGAAAAGGCAGAACCTTTCCGTAGAAGGGGTACTATACTACTGCTTCGGACACATCGGCCAAGCCCCTCACAGCCACTGCACTGTGCGGTACACCAAGCAGGCTACCACTCACGACATAGGAGGTATCGCCTGGAAGCACTGGGCATAAATTGCCTCGATACTGGACGACATCAGCTTCAAAGTTTTACGATGAGTCTCAAATCATACATGAACTAGAGAATCTCTTCTTATAGCAGAACCTAGACGCCTACTAAGTGGTGTTGGCGGCGCTAGCTCAATGATAGGTTGTACTCGGGGAGTGATGGGTGACGTGATGATGAGTCCAGTGGTGGCTGTATCGCTAGCTCGATGGTGAGCGGCGGTGAGGAAATGACGGGTGGCTCGATGGTAGGTATGTGCCAAGAAACAGTTAGTGTATCCCGTTGGAGGAGGTAATTGGGATGGCGATGGAAATGGGACAACACACTCTAAGAGGCGTTACACCAGTTGAAGTCAAGGACGAGGATCCCACGTATCGGCGGATGTGCCCGAATGTTGGCCGGTGACACTACCCTAAACGTCGGCACCGGATGTCAATGCAGAGGTCGGGTGACCGTAAAAGACAAAGCCAGAGGGCAAGTTAAAGCGATATATCTTGTGCTTGAGCGTTTTGTGTGGCCTTGGTCTAAGTGCCTTCGGAGACCTTCGTGGGATGAATGTGAAACCAGCGGGCAGAAGGCGAGTGCTGGGGCACTGGCAAGGGACTACTAGCTAAGGGGAAATATCCCGAAACGTTATGACATTTGATAAGCTCACATAAGCTTTTCCAATGTATATAGGCCCTAGCTCGGGCTATGTTCGTATGAGATCGCAAGTCGTGCTTTCAGACTCTCCTCTGCAGCTCGGAAGGGAAATTCAACTACTTTCTCAACGGAAACGGCGTCGATAAATATCTTTGAGTGATTTGGCAATCACTCTATTGAATGATAGGAAAGCAAATCAATGAGCTCTACACTACCGGTTCTGGTTTCTCTTTTCCATCGCCTCTTGGGACACTGAAGGAGTCGCCGGTACTAATGAGAAACCGCTTTTCCAGATGTGGCTGCAGAGCCGCAGTGGGGTCAACCTTCAGCCTTGCCGCTAAACCAGCGGTAGCGCTTTCGTGCCTGTTGTTGGAGTCAGGTGTGTGCCCACTCAAAGTCTAAACACCCTCTTCTGCAAGCCAGGCAAGGACTTTCAGTCATGCTGCGCTTGCACCTCCATCACTATCTTCTCTTCGAAGAGACGCCGCCAGAACAATCTCTCTTTACACTCTTCCTATCACAAAGGTAACAATGGCGAACCAAACCATCCTCCGCATAAGTCGGGTGAGTTGAATTTGAGGCTATGCTCACGAGGCTGGAAACTGACGTAGCAACAGGAAGTCACCCAGATTCAACAAGGCAGCGATCTCTGTAAGCCCCTCCAGCTCTCCCTCTCCCTCTCTCTCTCTTTCTCTCTCTCATTTCCACTGGACTGCTCACTAACCTTGTGAAGCCATTGCTGTCGCTTGCCAGGAGTCAGATGTCCGGCATGTCAAGGCCCTCATAATAGGCCCACCAGAAACACCCTATGAGTATGGCTTCTTCGAATTCTCCGTAAAGTTCGGCACGGAATATCCCAGCAAGCCTCCAAAAGTCGACGCCAAAACCACAAACGGGGGAAGATGTCGCTTCAACCCGAACATCTACGCTCAAGGCAAGGTCTGCCTATCAATATTGGGTACATGGAATGGCGAGAAGCCTGGAGAAGAGTGGTCATCTGCCCAAGGGCTAGAGTCAATCCTCATCTCCATACAAAGTCTTATGTCAAATAACCCATACGAGAATGAGCCCGGTTTCGAGAACGCCAGGTCCGCAAGTGACGAAAAAAACCAGTGCTCTTATAGGGAGAAGGTTCGCGCCTACTGATTTGCCTTTCGCTCAATCTCTTTCTTACAGTTTCCAGATACGACACGAAACCCTCCGAATAGCCGTCATACAGATGCTCGAAGAAGCACTCGGCATCCAACCGGACGGCACCATCGAGCCTCCGACGCCAGCTTGGGATCCTGAAGCAGATGCGGAAGTAGAGGAGGAGCTCGCTCAAATGGCCGATGCCGAAAAGCCGCGGTTTGAGCCGTTCAAAGACCTATACAAGCGGCGGCTGCTTTGGTACTACGACACATACCTCCAAACGATTGACACATATGCCCAGAAAAACAAAGACGGCGAAAGATTTGAGAAGATGCCGTTCGAAGGCGGAAGCAACAGCATGGACGGCGTGTTCCAATACACTGATCTGAGGCGCCGCCTATCTTTCATCAAAGACGTCATCTACGCCGAAACAAACAAATGGGCCGAAGAAGGCATGATCGCAAAGCAACGCGAGCTCAGTGTCGCAGCAAACCTCCAACGCCAATTCGAACAGCTTGTCGAACACCACAGGATCAAAAACATGGTCACGCTTAACTTGGAGCTCGTGAACGGCAACCCATTCGTCTGGCAGATCACCTACTTCGGGCGGCCAATGACACACCTCGACGGAGGCGTGCTTCGTATTAGAGTGTGTCTCAGTCCCAGATTTCCCGATGAACAACCTCGTGTACGCATCGAAACCCCAATCTACCACCACCGCGTCTCCAAGGACGGGATTGTATGCTACTTCCCCAAAAAGCTCGACGAGGGCTCGATGAAGGGCCATGTTGAGGCCATCATTGATGCACTCGAGGACGAGAGCCCGCCGTTCGACCCGCGCACCATCGTCAACCCAGAAGCCACCAAGCTCTTCTGGGGCTCTGCGGAAGATAAGAAGAGGTACAACCGCATGCTTCGGGGGAGTGTCCAAAAGACTGATGATCCCAGTGGGGTTGGACGTGCGCCAGATTAAGATACTATATCATCTTTTTTGTTTTTCTAAACGGGATTCCAGGGGGGAGTTGGCATTGCGAGGAATGGCGTGGGCACCGCAGCAACAGTTTGGGGCCCTACCTTGCCGGTAGAATGGCGCAGGAAAGACGAAAGGAGAAGAAGAATGTCACACTTTCCATTTCGGGACCTGAGCTGGCTTGATCTCAAGAGAAAAGAGAGCCACGTGAACAGGATCTGCACGATAGCACCGGGTTATGCTTGACGTAGGTAGCGTTGGTGTCATGGTCCATTCCATATATTTCCCTCCAAAAGCACCCTTTTCTCGCACAGCTTATGCGCAAATGTTCCATTATGTTATGAGTATTCCCTTTTTGTCCAGTTCTACCGACAGAAGCAGTGCCTAATCACATCGTCTCCACGATCGCTTTCCCTTTGAACGCAATTTAGGGCTATATCATCTCTCCAAGCAGGACCCATAAGTGGTGGCCTATATGTTGGAAACATGGAACCCCTAGGATAACGCAATAGCTCCTCCCCATCATTGTGCCTTCTTGTCCTCTCCACCTTTCTCCTTCTCCCTTCTCTCATTCAACACAAAACTCCTCACCCCTCTCTTCCACCCCTCCTCCATGCTCACCATCGGCACATAACCCAACCTCATCTTCAGTTTGTCACAGCTATATGTCCTTGTCATACAAGCATACTTGACTGTTTGCCTGTTCAGTTTCGCCTTCCGCCCAGTAATCTTATTGCTCAGCTCCGCCAGCGCCCCAATTGTATACCCTAGATTCTTGCCCATGGTCCATACCTGGGCAGGATCTACAACTCGGCCGTAGAGTGCCCAGGCATAGCGCGATGTGTCCCAGAAATAGGCTGGTTCGTCATTCGTGACGATGAAGGCTTCGCCGTCGATGCGCTCGTTGTCGAGGGGGGGAGCTTGGCCGGCTGAAAGGCGCGCATGGGTTGCGAGGAGAAACTGTGCTGCCAAGAGATGCGCATACACGACGTTGCCGACGTACGTCGTGTCAAAAAGATTATCGCCTGGCCCTAATTGGAAGTGCAGCTGCCAGCTTGGAGCCAGCGCTGCGGTTGTGAGAAGGCCGAAGGTGATACCAGTGCGGTCGTTCTCGCCCACTATACCAGCTGGCCTTATTGCGCATGTGACCATGTCGTTGTGTTTCCGATTAGCTTCGAGCACGATCTGCTCAGCATAGGCTTTGGTCTCGGAGTAGTACTCTACCGGGTTCGGCGTCACATATGGCCACCTCTCGTCTGCAAAGGTAAGGTCGCTAAGGGAGTCATGGATGACGGATGCAGAGCTCGTGTGCACAAATGCTTTGCATTTTCCGCCCCAATCGCCGTGAGCTCCACCTGCCACGCCAACCAGGCATTTTGTGCCTTCGATGTTGACCTTCTGTAGGATAGGTTTGGGGGCATCATACATGCCGCTCGCGCTGTTGATGACGACATCGGGCTTTACGGCTCGAAAGACAGCGAGGAGAGAGGAAGGGTCAGTGATATCGGCTTCGTGGTAGGTGGCGCCTGGGAGGCGGTTTCGGTTACATCTTAGGTCGAGGACGTGGACTGAGGTTTTGATGTAGGATGGATATTTAGTACGTAGGCTAGGGAAAGTCCATGTTGCGGGATCAGTATGAGGTGAGGTCGAGAGGGAGTTGGAGGGGGGTGCAGTGGTGCTATGAGGTATGGAATTGGTGGATGAAGGAAGATCGTCTTCGGAGGGGAAATTGAGAAGTTGGTCTACGATGTGCGAACCGAGGAAGCCACAGCCTCCGACGACAAGGACTGTGCCCAGGGAGACTTTGCGAGGGGCCATTCTGGTGTACAAGAGTGAATATGGACAGCAACCTATCCGACACTTTTCTCAAAAACGCCCGGTTCCTGCATGAAAAACAAGCTTTCGGGGTGCGGAAGGGTGAAGCTGCAGTGGGTCGACCTTCCACCTGCTTGACGCCGATGCCAGATCGCAGGGAAAAAAAAACCTGAATGGTCTGCTTTGAATGACCTTGCAATGACGTGTTTTTTCCTACTTCAGATCTGAGGTATTTATGGGCAAACCAGCCATTGTATCAGATTGGACCAAAAATGCGTCGTATACGCAGGAATATGAATGTATGGAAGCTGGCTTTTCTAAACCCATACAACGTTTCTTGGGAACAGGCTCCTCCCTGATGTCCTCGTATCCTGGAAATTCTTATTGGGTACTTCTAAAACCAGCGGGGAACAAACAAGGACCTATTCATTCTCTCCTGAGGCTTTGAAATCAATTACCAACAATCAGCAAAGACTGGCAGTATGCAAGGCAACATGAGTGACGCCAACATCGTGTTGGAGACCATGTTATGCGTACTTTCGCAGTTCAGCCTGAGGACAGCTTTTGCAGAATTGAGACAATATGAAGCAGGTCAATCCTTGGTGGCGCCTGGGACGTGGACCAATGACGAGCCTGGGTCAATTCGATATATTCCATTGAACGCGACGGAGTGATCGAGGACGTCGGGTCTTTTGCGCAGCCCACTGCTCCTCAACAACGAGCGACCATGGTCAAATGAATCAATTGCATGGAGGGAAGGAGGATGAGACGGCCCCTTAGTTGAGATGGAAAGCACTATTGAAAGTTTTAATTCAGAAGCTCGCAGAAATACGTGGCTTGGCTCGCTGATTAATACATCTGCTTTGAGCTATCGTTCAAGTTTCATTGGTATATTTACAGCTCTTTCTACTGAGCCGGTAGAAGTAGTGCCTCTAGTCAAAAGACAGAGCAAGTTCGAAATGAACCAATTCCAGTACAATGCTCATAATAACCCCATTGTGCCTTCCAACAAGATAAGTGAAACGCCGCTCCTAGGTCCCCCATTGATGATTCTTCCCAGGCACACAACATTGGTTCTTGTCTGCACAGCCATCGCCACAATCCAGCAGGCAAGATTTGTCCGCCGTTGGACTATCCTGGCTAGAGCTATTTGTGGCTGTTGTGCTGGACCCTGGCTTTGGACTTTCATCTTCGGATGGAGCACAGAATTCTGGCTGGATCGTTGAGCTGTGAATACCGTGTTTATGCAGACACTCTCGTATTTCCCTCGCTAGGCGCATGTAGCCTTCAGAGCCGGCGCCGCGGATCTCGCAATTAACTTGAACATGTAGACTTGCTATGTGTTTTGTGTTGCTCAGCTGCCATATGTGTATGTGGTGGACACTGATGACCTGAGGTAGGTCCTCGATATCCGCTTTGATATCGTCAACATTCATGCCTGTAGGTACTGCTTGGAGCAGGATCCGACTGGCAGCTTTGCAAAGTGGAACGGCGCTAGCCAGGATGATGATAGTGATGACGAGCGAGATTGCAGGATCGGTATAGTATTTCCATTCGTATGACGTGAGCCAAATGAATAGTGCTGAAGCGATGACTCCAATGTTACCAAGAGCATCTCCCATGACGTGAAGAAAGACGCCACGCATGTTCAGATCGCCGTGCGAATGCGCTCCTTTTGTATTCTCGTCCTTGGGCTTGTTGTGAATGTGTGTAACATGCCAGGAATCGTGGCGACGATCCTGATTCTTTTTCTTGGGACTTGCATGACTTGCCGCACGACTGTGAGTGTACTTCATTGGCGAACCACTCGAGTGCTTCATGAGGCCTGATCTTTCATTAGGCAGTACTGGAGTTATATCATCATCGAGTACTGCTTCCTCCTCTGGCTCGGATTCTTCCTGCTCACTAAGACGACTTGCTGCTATAATCTCGTTCCTGAAAGAGGCAGGATGCACGTGGATGGTGTCCACAAACGATCCAGAAGTACGACGATGTCGGCGGATGTCGGTTGATCTGCGTGTCGGAGGAGCTTCTGCTGATTTCTGTGGCGACGAGACGTCAACCATATTTTGTTTTGTGTGCTCATGAATATGGCTGTGGCCGTGGCCCTCCTCTGCATTGCTGACGGGATCATGCTCGCGAGAGTGTTCATCTTCCTCGCCGTGGCTGTGACTATGTTCGTGGAACAGGAACAGCCCAAGGACGTTGGAAAGCAGACCCAAGCAGCCAACAATTAAGACTAGCCAAGGGTTCGAGACCGTCTGTGGTACGACGAAGCGCTGGATAGCTTCAAGGAAGATTGATAGGCAGAGAGCAATCAGAAAGACGCCATTGATCAGAGCACCCAATGTTTCGGCCCTTTGCCAGCCATATGTATACATCTTTGAACTCTCTTTGTTGGCGATCCGAACGGCCCATAATCCAACGCATAGTGAAAGCACATCGTTCAGCATGTGGAAGGAGTCGGCAACGAGAGCAAGCGAGTGGACGGCATATCCTGTTCAGACGTTAGCTACCTACTGCGCTGGTATCGGACATGCTCGAAGATCCCAGTATCCGAAGCGCCGGTATTACTCACCGACTATGATTTCAAGCAGGAAGAATGACGAGTCCACACCCAACAGGATCGCGATGCGGGTAGTTTTGGAAAACATGATTTTGCGAAATCCCTTGGGCTTCTGTGCTTTCACGCCGGCGGGGCAACAAGAATCGAATGAAGGTGCTGCACAAGAAGCTATGCTGAACCGTGTGTTGTTCGAAAGAGATGTGCGGAGATGGACAGGTTCTGGCAATCGAATTTCATCTTGTAAGTCGGTGGGAGGCGTTTGGAGAGGGCGGGATGATGAAATTTGGTGAGTGGCGTTAGGCATGCTAGTTCGGCGCACGGCACGGCGCCTATTCCCAGTGACTTACGTAAGAATTCGCTCAAGAGACAACTGTGCCTTAAGAATTGCAAATTGAACAACCGAAGATTTGCATCTACGAAGAAGATGGCCGTTTGCCATGAATATGTGCAGTAAGAAACCCTTTTCTTGGGACACTTTTCTCGGCGGTCACCAACCACTATCGGGCTCGGAAATGACTGGTCCTCACGTCTTCCGATCTGAACAATTTCAAGATTGACCTTGTCGATGAATGGTGTATACTTACGCGGTGTCACCCACACTCTAACGTACCCTGCCGTTGAGGAGCTGCGACCTGAAGATGCCAATCCAGGCCTTCCCGAATCCCTCCAGATCCCGCCCGGCCGGCTCTGCATCCAACATTCTGTTGCAGCCCGAGCACCTCTTCGGATCGCTGTGCTGGGCATTACCATGTTTGTTTGCCAACATGCAGCTCGCCTCAATCTGTACTCATCCCTGATGGAAGGCTGGAATCGCAAGAGAGCAGTCGTCAAGTCGAAACTCCCTTCTTGTTGCATTCAATTACCGTGCAAAATGGAGCTAATGCGCACATCTAACAAGCCCAGCTGACGCATTATAGATCTTCAAAGTAAGTGCTACTCCATAGTCATGGACCTGTGAAGATAATCATTCGTACAACCATGCTGGGCTCGTGGAAATTTCGGATGTGATATTCTGTGCCGTCATTCCCCTTCGAGATTATCCTTCCGAAGGTTTCACTGTACTAGTGTAGCTCTTGCGATAAGAAGCCAAAATTGGCCCAGTCTGCTCTTCGTTGGACTGATCTTCGTTAAAGAGTCCTGTAGGAAGAGTCCTCGATGCTCCACACGTCTGTGACTGGCATCGGAACGGTCTCCAATGACTCCTTCGATGCTGCTGATTCATTACATATCTGAGCTTCACGCCGTCATGTTGATGTAGGCGGAGCTTGCAACAAGGCTATGTTGTCATTCGCTGAGTCTGCATTGAGCTTTTCAATGTTCTCCTCCGTGAGTGCATGGCCATGTCCACGCTGGTCTGGATACGCTTCGTGCACGTGGTTTCCAACTACGGTCGGGCGACCAGCGCTGCCTAGCGAGTCTGTCGAGCTGACAGCGCCACGTTCGTCGGTCTCTGTGGCAGCAATCAATTTGGCGTCTCGGAGGGCTGCTGCCATCTCCGCAGCTTCTGCAAGCCTCCGTCCTCTGTCGGATGCATTCTCCGGGCGGCTCATACCGACTGATTGGAGGAGAGGCTCGGAATTGCTCACTCTTCGCAGCGTAGTGGAGTTGCCGTCGCTCTGAGCTTCGGTAATTTGGTAATCTGGCCCTGGACAGTTGGATGAATCATCCCTGCAGTATATATCTAGTCTTGAGGAGTCTTCATCTTTGATATCTATGCTCCTCGATCTGACGAGCAGCGTACTCTCGCTGTTTATCCACTTGCGGATCATTTTCTCGAGCGTGATCCGCTTGACTGGCTTAGCTAGATAGTCGTTCATGCCAGCACGTTGACATTTCTCTCGATCCCCTTGGATAGCTGACGCTGTCAAGGCGACAACTGGAATTCGATTGATCAGTGTCATAGATTTGTATGGCGCATGATGACGTAGAGTGTGTGTGGCTCTGTAACCGTCCAGAACTGGCATCTGAACATCCATTAGGATAAGCGACGGTAGTATATACCGATCGACAGGTCCGTGGGCACCAGGTGTTGTTGTGTTCTGTGTGGCCTCCAGAAGATATTGTAGAGCCTCCTGTCCGTTCCAGACAGCGCTTACGGAGTAGCCCAGAGTCTTGATCGTTCTAAGGGCAATCTGCTGGTTGATTGGATTATCCTCGACTATCAGTATATGGTGATGACTCGGGACTGCTCCGACCCCTTTTGGGCCAGTGTTGGGTGGTGATGCAGTAAAGTCTTTCCCAGCGTTAGCACCGGGCATCGGCTTATACTTTGGCGAATGGAAGGGAGAGCTTGCGCCTGTGGCGAAATTGCAATTTTGAGACGAGCTGTCGCAAGATAGAGAGAGCTCTGACTGAAGTCGGGCAGGGACTGGTCCAAGGTCTACCAGTGGAGTCGAAGCAATGTATTGAGGCTTGTTGAATGGAATCGAAAACGTAGCGATAGTCCCACTACCTTGTTTTGATTCGAGCGATATGTTCCCGCGCATTAGGTCCTGCCCTTCTTTGTTAACGCGCATTTGAGAGGTCATGGTTAGCTTGGGTCAGGACTTACGACAAGATTCTTCGAAATTGTAAGGCCAAGGCCTGTCCCCCCAAAGCGTCGTGCCGTGCTCGAATCAGCTTGAGAGAAAGGCTTGAACAGGCGAGCTTTGACATCTTCCGCTATGCCGATCCCTGTATCTTCCACGCTGAACGAGACTGTACAGTTCTCGAGTGTCTGACTCAAAATATGGACTGACAATTTGACATAGCCGTGAGAGGTGAACTGTCGTTCCACGTCAGCACGTATCCAGTAGTAACAGCGAGCATGCTCAAGAGTAGCCGAAGGGATTTGTCATTAAAATCACTCGGGTATCACCCCCGTCGGAGAGTTTAGGGATCTGTGTGAAGCTAGAAGGACATCCTTATCGGACAGAAACTACCCTCAGGCAACCTCAATACTTATGTTAAGGGAATGGGAATAGCTTGCCTTGATGCTGTTGGTCAAAAGATTGGTGAGACTAAAGATTTTAGTAGTTAGTGGTGATAACCTTAGACGATATAGAGTGGTGAAATCAGTGAGAAAGCGTCTTCGGGAAGACGAAGATGTCCCAGAGAACCTGAATTATCACCCTAATTGCGCGCGGGGGAGGGAACCTACATCTGTCGAACTCTCCCTGGATCTCCAAGTAGAATCAGGTCGTCTTTTTCGCAAATCTGGAAATCGCTCCTGAACTCGATTCCTTTTCGTTTAGCCGCAAACGACAACATTTTGGAGACATCTCGCAAGACCATGCCCAAGCTAAATTGAACTTCTTCGATGTCAAGCCTTCCTGATTCGATTTTCGAGAAGTCCAAGATCTGGTACATTATGGTTAGCAGTTGAGTCAGAATGCTATATCGAAGGGCACTGCCTCAAATCTGGGAAACCGGATTGAAAGTCCGCATCTTCAATCAACTAGAACAACACTCGTAATGATATGGTGTGAGGACAACTTACGTCGTTGATTACTGTCAGGAGAGTGTTGGCGGACCTATGGATGTTCTGAGCAAAATCATTCTGTTCTTCATTAAGCGTCGTGTCCATAATCAGTTCCGACATACCAAGAATTCCCGCGATCGGGGTCCTGATCTCGTGGCTCATATTCGCTAGGAACTTCGATTTCATCTTACTGGCTTCTTTCGCGGCAGCTTCGGCCGCGAGAAGTTTCACATTTTCTTCTTCTTTCTTCTTGATTTCAGTCACTTCCATGGATATTCCGATCACTCCGACGATAATGTCCGCATCAACCGTTCCACTAGCGGCCGCATATCCTTTCTGAGCAACAAGTCTCGATCGAAACCATCTCGAGTTGTCGTTGGTAGTAGTCTCGATGATTTCCATGTCAGACTCTCCGCTCAGGACACGGTCGACAGATGATTTCAAGACATCAAAATCCTTGGTGTTGGTGGAACTGGCGAGCCCCTCATACAGGTTTCTTCCAAGTATTTGTGATTTGGGGCCTTCGATTAAACCTTTAGGGGTTGCAGCGGCCGTGCCTCCTTCGTAGAACGTGACATTCGCTTCCCGATCAACTTGCCACATGCTAATATGGGAGTGTTTAAGCACGTCGAGAAGCCTTTCACGCGTTGCTCGATTTGCCTCTCGAATGTCGACTAGATCTTGGATGTCGGTGCATGTGCCAAACCATTTCAATATTTTCCCTACAAAGGTTGTCAGTTTGGAAAACAAAAAACCATCTTGGGAGAAGCGGTGTCCAGTTGGTGATATAACCCATAAGGACTTGTCGGATGTAGGGCGAGGCTATGCAGGCCATTGTCCGCCAATTGCAGCAGAAAGTGGAAGGGGGGTCCACCGGGTCACTTTGTTCAACGCTTCGACGGAGGGCGGCAATGTACAGAAAAAGGGAACAAACCTGTCTTCACATCCCTTAGCGGCAGGGCTCTACCAAGCATCCATCTCCACGCTCCATCGGCTCGTTGACAACGGTATTCGGTAGTATATTCATCTCCGGTAGCCAATGAGTGCGCCCATGTCTTCACGGCTGCGGGCATATCATCTGGATGAAAAGGAAGTTGCCAACCCATGCCTAGAGACTGTTCTGGAGTTAGACCGGTATAGTCATACCAACGCTGAGAAAAGTAATCATGGTAACCATCTGGCATTGTTGTCCAAAGCATTTGGGGCATTGTGTCGCAAATGAGCTGGAACTGTTGCTCATTTTCTTCAACTTGAGTAGCAAGCTTTTGGGTATACTCTGTCACGTCTTTGAAGGAAACAAGTCCTACAAGAAACTCGCCAGTCATTTCATCGAAGACTGGCCTCCCACAGACGTCAAAATTTCGAGGTTTTCCCGTTGGATCTATCAGTCCGATCTTCCAATTCTTGAAGGTCTTTTGCATTCGACATAAACCTAGCATGACGTTCTCGTCCTCCTCTAACTCCCTCGAGAAATCAGCCGTATAGGCTTTGAATCTCGATAAGAAATCGTAGCGCTGTTCGGACTCCGCATCTGCGGTGACTGCGAACAGCTTCCTCGCCGCTCGATTTGGGAAGACAGCAGACTCATCTCTCCAAATGCCCACCACAGGTATATCCATGTTCGAAAGCATTGCATCTTTCATCCTTGTCAGCTTCTGGAAGTGTGTAAAAGTCTCCGGGTTGAGACGCGGTGGAGCTCCATTGGTTAGTAATGGACTGGCATTGGTCGAACTTTCTGACGGCGAGGAAACAGTGGATGATAGCGGTGAGCCTAATTGTAAGCTCGGGGTCGGAGACTGGGGAGAGAGGGGTGAGGTACTCGAAGGCGTTGGGGATAACAAGTGGCTATGTCTAGCGCGGGCTGTGTGCGTGGTCGAGGTGAAAGTAAGAGTGAAGTATTGCTCTCCTTCATTGACACGCCACATCGAAATGATCATCTGTGCGTTTGTGTGTAATGGCGAGTTCGGCTTCCGGCTTCTGTTGTGCGTGGACTGACCCGTTAATCGGTCGCTATTGTGATGCTGGAATGCCACCAGAACATCTACAACTGTATCGCGGACCGCAGATTGGGCTGGCTCAGAAGCGCGGCCATCTGTTTTGTTTGGACCAGCCCGCCGCTGGGCCGGTTGCTTCAACTCGAGTGTGGGGGAACTGTCGGCACTGTGTATCGCGGGCAAATTCTCCTCGCCACCAGTTTGACGGTCGTTCGCCAGGCCAACTGCAAGATTGTCCAGAAATTTGTCCCAGCTGATCCAAACGGGTATGCCTTGCTTCCGTCAAATAAAGTCAAAATATTGGAACGGAGAAGCATACCATCTTGCACCATGTCTATTCCGATCTGAGACAAAGTTTGCCCACTCAGTGCGTCTGTCACAGACGCCGTACCCCGATGCAACCCAAGCAACCTCCCCATGGCCTCGTTGGCAAGTGCAATGGTCTTCAAGGAGGTCAAGACGATGACGGGTATTGGCAGATACCGCAGCGCGGCGAAGGCCATCTCGGTAGCCGTGGGATGAGGTATATCGAGCTTTAGGCGTGAGTCGGGTTTTGGCAGCTTCGGTCCTTTCATTTTGGTACGTCCCACATGGCCAGCATGTGAACTCGAAATCCCACTCAAGCTTCTTTTCAGCGAAGTGTAGTCTTTGTGGTCTTCCGCATGCTCAGTAGTTACCACACCGACGGAGGGATCTCCTTTCGGGCACATGCTGCGCATGCTATTCTAGAGGCCAAGCGATGCAGGAAGGGTATATATCACGTATTGGCGGTACCATGCGGTGGTGCGGATTCTGCCATCGGAGGCGCAGGACGTGGGAAAGGAAGAGGATCGCGGAGCCGGGGGTAGGGGCTTGGGATATGGGATGTGGGCTCTTGTTAGCGCGATACCCTGTGTTTTAGCTATCTATAGGCTCAAAAAGAATGTTTGCCAAAGTCTCGTCACGAGGCGTGAAAGAACAAAAGCCATGGTGTGGCTGAAGCGGACACAGAAAGAAAAAGAGTTTGGCTTGGTAACGAATAGACAGCGCGGATTAGAGTTTTCACTCGACCGCGAGACTACAGTATGCCCTTTGACTGATCCTTGCCTAAAAAGTTGCTTTGGCAGCTGACCTGCGTCTTAGAGGCATCTGTAAGACACTGTCCTCCATCATGTGTAGCTTGAAGTCCATTGCCATATGTATCTCGCGTCAGTCTGGGAGAAAGTGCGTCAATTCTAATCGAGAATTCGGGGTCTTCCCCACGCCCTATCGTGGCTCCCCGGTAACCCGGCAGTGGGGTGCACCCGGCATCGACGCTATCATCATTTTCAGATCTGCATGAGAAGTGCCCTTTCAGAACAATGCTAGGTAAGTAGTTTTTATCTACAGCCCAGTTTTACAATTTTCAGATTGTGCATACGGAGACGATATCTAGTGCTCGCATTGCGAGTCTGTAGTCTTGGGATCATATTAGGGCCAGTGTTGCTGAGAATGTATGCGGCCTTTCACTAAGGTTACTATCGTTGTGCGGAGTTTGGCTTGTAAGGCCACAAATTTTCTGCAGAATTTTGCCGCAAAAATCAATCCGCCTACATTTGCGGGGGAGAGCCGCACCGAGCTGGAGATTCCTCTCACCATCTGCGAGTAAAGTCATACCTTTCTTGAAGTCCTGCAAACTGGTTATGGATTCAGGTGATCAGCTCGAGCGAACAGTCCATCCACCACCCATTGCTGAAGAGTCGGCGCCACAAGCAGACGTTAGTAATCGAGAATCAACCGAATTACAAAGATACCACACGAATGTGACAGATGCAAGTACCAGCACAAAAGGTCCCTGCGAGGGCCATTTTGTATCCATCAGAAAGTTCTGGCGAAGACAGGTCTCGTTGGCAGTACCCCATGTCAAATGCCGGGATCACCTCGGTATACTGCCAACTTCACACATTTACTTTTTTTTCCAGTCTCGGTGAGCCTAACAACACTACAGCAAACGAGCGCACATTCTTAGCTTGGATCCGAACGTCCATTGCTTTGTCCATGCTTGGAACCATCATTGCGCAGCTTTTTCGGCTGCAGAACGCACCTTCCCCGACTGGGGTCATCAGCCTCTATATCCTTGCCATCCCTCTTGCCTGCATCTGCCAGGGTGCGGCTCTTCTCACTGCCTTGACCGGAAGCCACCGCTACTGGCGTATGCAGAACGCTATGGTGAGAGGGCAGGCATTGGCTGCGGGCTGGGAATTTTGGCTGATGATTGGCATCTTAAGCTCCGTGAGTCGTCATTTAATTTCCACCAGAAGTATGACAGGTTTTTACTGATGGCAGAGAAGATTCTTCTAACACTCTTTGTTGTTATACTCGCGGTTACTTGAATGTAGTGGTGAGCATGACGAAGGCCGCACTCCTCTATCCAACCACTCACGAAGGACCAAACCACTGGACTCCGAGATCGGCGGTCAACGCCCGCAATATAAACCATGATCTTCCAACTCTGAACGCAGCCAAAATTCCTTGTGCTAATGAACCAGTGTATTACCTTTGATGCTTCTCTGTCCAATCATAGCTATTTCGCTTTCCACTCGACTCTTATGAAGTCAGTCTGATCTAGTTCATCTAAGTTGGCATTTATTCTACGGAAGATCACAGAGTGCATTCACGCAAGTCCCACTCTTGAATAACGAGCGCTGGTATCATATTAGATCATGGCGAATGAAAAGGGTAATCAACCCTTCAAGGACCACTGGTCTGCTCAGGTCCGTGCAGACGTCTAAGCAACTATCGGCTTTTTTTTCTGCTGACATTGTCATCAGACCTATTCGGCTGCGGCGGCCTTCGTGCCCAAACTAACTCAAAAGGTCCTACAATACCTCGACCCACAACCCAATGATCGCATCCTCGACGTTGGCTGTGGTGATGGCAAGTTCACGGCTAATTTCGCCTCTTCTGTCGCCGAAGTCTATGGCGTTGACGCCTCTCCGTCGTTCATTGCTACCGCAACTGAGGACTATGGAAATGCGAAGATTCGATTCAAAGTGGTCGATTGCCGAAACCTCGAGCAAGATGCCGAAGCTGTTAATGGGAAGTGGGACAAAGTGTGAGTCATCATACAGGACTCTCTTCGTATTTTGTTCCTCCCATGACACGAAGATGTATCATTATCACATCGAATCCTGGTTTTGACGCTTTAGAGAATTGAATGGCCGTTTCTTGATCCCCCCCACTGACAATACCCCATTTCCCAGCGTCTCAAACGCTGCCCTCCACTGGATCCTCCGCTCCCCCACCACGCGCCGTGCCACACTCCTTGCCATCTTCTCCGCGCTAAAACCCACCGGTAAATTCGTCTTTGAGATGGGTGGTGCGGGCAACGTTGCCGAAATTCAATCCGCGCTCTTCTTCGCCGTCATGCGTTACGCCTCCGAAGGAAGGAATTCCATCTCCGCAGCCCACACCGCAAACCCTTGGTTCTTCCCGTCGGAGACATGGATGCGCACGACGCTGGAGGAGATCGGGTTCAAGGTAGAGAAGCTGGAACTGGAATACAGGCCGACGCGCCTCACAGATGATAAGGAGAAGGGGGGCTTGGAGGGTTGGGTACGATTAATGGGCGCGAGTATTCTGGAGATTATTGAGGACGAGGGGAACAGGGAGAGCGCGGTGAAGGAGGTGTGTGAGGTGCTTGATCCGATCGTCACAAGGGAAGAGGATGGGAGTCAGTGGTTGGGGTATGTGAGGTTGAGGGGCGTGGCGAGCAGACCAAATTAGGGCCTTTGGAGAGGTCACTTCCGGCAGTGAAAGATATGAGCGTTGTCCGATCTGCAAGGTGGACTTACTGATGGTATAGAAGCTCTGGTTAGGCCAGAGACACGTAAAACGTTACGCGCATGAAACATCTTCACACGGTCGAACCTCGCTTCAACAGGCAATTTGGGACCCCCAATCCGGCCTTCTGACGTAGGCGGAAAATTAGCGTGGTGCGAACGCAACCTTGGAAAAATGCAGGTGAATTCATGTACCCTAGATCTGCCTACATATCGTGTTCCTCTGTCGACATTTGGCATCGCTACCAAGCGATATCATTTACCCTTTCTCCTAGTTTCCATTGGAAAACCCCAGACCGAAAAGCCCATCGACGGTCCTTATATCCTTGCAATCGATTGTTACTTCCCCACACCCCCACAATTCCTGTATGGAGACAGTTGCTCGCAGATTGCCCGAAAACGACGATACCGACGACACCGACGTCGTTCGACCTCCTCCTGCTGCTGCACCTGCCCACTACATCAAAACTACCTCCCTCGTTGCCGCCTCAATAGCCCTTCTACCATTATCGTCCTACGTCCTTGCGTTTAGCTACGCATGCAATATCCTCATCCCACAATATGGACTCCGCAGAACGATACGGTCAACACCGCTGTTCCAACCAAAGACGATATTGGTCACTGGTGTGGGTACAGCGAAAGGCTTGAGGATAGCAAGAGCATTTTATGAGACAGGACACAAGGTGATAGGCGCAGACTTTCAGCCACTTGGGATACCGTCATGTGGGCGTTTTTCGAAGGCATTGAGCGCGTACTACCCTCTCCGCATGCCAACTGCTTTCGGTGGAGCTACGCTGTACATGCGAGACTTGGTTAAAATTGTCGAGGGAGAGGCTGTCCAGCTTTGGGTTAGCTGCTCGGAGCTAGTCTGTGCTGTGGACGATGGACAGGCTAGAGAACTGTTGGAGCACAGGACAAGTTGCAAGACTGTACAAGTGGATGTTGATACTGCGGGCAAGATAAGTGACAACAATGAGTTCATTCGCTATGTCAGGAGTATTGGACTGGTATACTGCATGACACTCCCCAGTCAGAATTTCGCTGATACAGCAATAGCCGGCCCCGGAAGTGCACGCAGTACAATCAAGAGCTGCTATCCACCGAATACTAGGCGAGGCGAACGGAAGCAAAAAATATGTTATGAAACCAGTCCGCAGGAACAGATCTGCAGGCGAGAACCCTAGGACCATGCTTCCACGGCGGACACTGAGCCAAACCTACCAAGACGTCTCTCGGATAAAAGTCTCCAAGGACGAGCCTTGGATACTTCAGCAATATGTTACCGGTGAGGAATATCACACCTGCAGCTTCATCACCAATGGCAATGTCAAGGCGTTTGTTGCATGCCCTGCTCCGCAACCACCACTTAACTACCACGCCTTACCCACTAATACCGGGATCGGCAAGGCAATGCTCAACTTCACGCAAGCATTCGTAGCCAAGGCCGGATCAAACTGTACAGGGCATCTATCCTTCAAATTCCGCGTCGAAGAAACGGTGACAGAGAGCGGCATCCAGCAGAACATACTACCTATTGCGTGCAATCCGCAGGTCAACACAGCCATGGTTCTCTTTGCAGGCACAAAAGGATCTGTTGACCTAGTCCAAGCATACATGAAAGCCCTTGCTCCTTCTGTCGACGGCATCAACGGCTACAGCGGGCTCACCCGTCCTGAGTACTCGCCAGACGATGTATCCTTTCCGCATCCTACTGCGACTGGCGTTTACTTTGGTGGCCAAGATCTTGTCTTTTTCGTGTTAACTCCATTTTTCCAGCTGCTGACATTCAAAATGGGCTTCGTACCGTTTTTACATGAATGCGTCACGTTCTTGAACCACCTCCTACTTTGGCGGGATGCAATATACGAGTTAGGGGATCCGCTGCCTTGGTTCTGGCTTTATCATGTCTACCTGCCTCTGCATTTTCTGTCTCAAATATGGGGTGGAAAGAAATGGAACCGAGTGCATCAGAGATCTTGTATGACTGAGGGAAGTAATATGTAATGCATAATTGGATTAGTTGTCGAGGCTTTCACAATTATTCTTCGTAATTCGCCGCAACTACGTAGTCGCGTGTGTCCTCCTGGCAGTGAATCTAGGATTGATTTCTGGGAGTGTAGTGTCTGCATGAGCTGGATATTAGTACTGTACATTTGTGAGGAAAAGGGTCAGAGCGCAAGGGAGCAAGCTGAGGAATCGTGGGATCTAGTATCGGCAGCACTTGAGAGATATACTTTGGTTGCCGGGATTGGTGGATGAGGTTCTCTAAAAATCCCAATTGAAATGGTGTTTTAATTGGAGTGGATGTTGAGGAGGCGCGTATGGGGTTGATGGAGAGGGTAAATTGTTCACTTAAAAGGGAAGAGTGGGAGACTGCGATTGATCTCTCGCTCGCGCAACACTTAGCTAGGATACAAGGGTATAGAATAATTGTTTGGGACGCGGGCTGATCGACCTCGTCCCTCGTCAGATGTTCGCACCAATGCCGAAATGGGTTTAGGACTGACTGGGTGAGGACCCAGTTGAGGTTAGTGTTGTATGATTCATAATGTCTCATCCTAATCCAGGCATGCCGCTTGCCGATTCAGGCCGAGCAGTCAATACTTGGGGACGGAGAGATCTCTGCGACCCCCCCTAAGTTGGTGAGCATCATGTCGACTCATTCTGATCAGGCTGTGTTGGGAATGGACATGTAACTGTAGTGCCATAAAATGAGGACATAATAGCTTTACATTGTGTGAACATTTCCAAATTTTGCCAAAAAAGATTTCACTGCCGGATGTCGTAGAGAAAACGAACGGAGAGGCCAAGGTTGCTACTGTTGGACTCAATAGGTATGATCACCGACCCTTTGCCTGCTTTAACCTCCTCTGGCTCTCAGGCCATTGCTGCCCAAAGCCGCTATGAAGAAATCCTTTTGCCGAGCCTAATTGCCTTTTGTCCCTTTAATCCTAGCTAGAGAGATGGGGCTGAACATCTTGTGGACCTCGAACCGACATCGTCCGACACACGCGTATGATTTTGCATCCTGTTCTCAATTCTGTGTCTGAAGTACCTATACGCTGACCGATGCCCGTGGCCCGTGAGGCCTAGGTTCAAGTCAAGTTCACTGATGCCTCTCCGGTCCATCCACTCCTGATATCGCCATCAGGGACTGAAGAGCTTCCGCCTTGCCTCTCCAGCGTGCAACTTGCACCTTCAAATCGTCCCGCTCCGCCTGGGTCTTCTGCAGCGCCTGCTCGAGCTCTTCAATTCGATCCAGGCGCCTCTGTCGGTACTTGCGGGCGGCGGCTGAGTTACGCTGCCGTCGCAGCTTTGTAATTTCGGGATTTGGCGTCTTGCTGTCGGTGACTTCAGCCTGGAGAGAGTCGCTTTTGCTTATACTATGTCTGGGTTCACTTGATGGGTTCGGCGTTGAGGGTTGTTTCAAAGGCTGGGACTGTGCAACGCTGCCATCCGTGGGTTGGTAATGTATGACCCGCAATTGATTGTCATAACCACTGATAGTGGATTGATCCTGGACACCACGACTAGGAGGCATGAGAGCCGAGGAACGCGAAGTATGCTGTGCTTGTTCGCGGTAGTCTGGCGTCGTTGTGGGCGTTCCATGTTGATCCTGATTAGGTAGGGCAAGGATTGACTGCCCGTGAACCTGCGTTAGTACATCCGTTGGGAACGAAAGATTGTAGCCAGTAGTCCATTCGGCGCGATGCTTATTTCCTATGTCGCACGTGCCAGCATTGTCGTGGCTCACGGAACCGAGTGCGTAGCCGCGCTCAGTCAATGGCAATGAATTGGAAAGGTCATAGCCGTCAGCAGAGAGTGGCTCTGGAATTTGCGAGAATGTTGTAGACGCTGGTCGAGTAGATTGCGATCCGAGAGACGTAGAGTTCGAGGACGTACAAGCAATGTCAAAGGAAGTATCAAACTGGCACTCAGCATCAAGTCCAAAAACCGTCGAGCAAGCAGTCAGAAAATCGATTGGGCCAAATGTCTGAACCTGGTGAATGAACGAGAATTGATGATCATCAGCATTGTTCGACGAGGAACCATTGATGCGGTTGAAAGTAGACGGAGCTTGGGGAAGGTATGACTGTATTGTGAATGCGCCCTACTCCAAGGGCAGGGCAGTTCACGGTAGAGGTAAAGCAATTTGCTGAGATGAAGAAAATGCAAAGAGGGGAGTAGATGTGCCTTACTTTTCAGGAGGGTTATAAGGGAGTACGCGCTCCGGACCTCCCGAAATTTCTTCCACGTTCAACTATCCGCTAGATTGTTTGGCGTTACTCCTTTGAGATATGTGACTCAGAGCACCCTTGGCGTGCGTAAGACCAGCAAACCGCGGATTCGAAGAACATAGGAGACTAGATCATGGTACTACAACCATACGGGGAACTTATGTTGTATTCCTTTTCCGCTCCTTCAATGGCGTAGCGTATCGCTGACGAGGGTTGAATGCCAATCTGATATTTTCAAAAGTGACAAGACTACAGGTAGTGAATGCAGTTGTGTAAATGCGGTTACTCCTCAATAGTTATTTCATCTCTAGGTAATGCAGCCTGTCCAGCCGAATCAAGGCAAGAATTCAATGCCAATGAATGGTTGGAAGCTACGTCTGAGCATTTGTATGGACATCTAGATTCCTTCATCTGCCCTGGTTCCTTTACCATGAGGGTCACTTCCAACTTCGTTGAGCTAGCTGTAGCCAAGCGCTACCATACCAACAACCAGGAGATCAATACATTTTGCCTGTGGGTTCGACATATGAACCCTGCCCCAGGGCCTTTGCCCGACTTCGCAGAACAAAGTCATTTCTCGACAGTCCTGAACGAGTACACGAAGAACCCTAGATGAGTGCCAAAACCTCATCGAATTTACCTCGCCACCACCGCGACTGGAGAGCAGCGCCTAATTCTCCTACATGAGGAAAGCTCTTCCAACAATTCCCGGCGAAGATGGCCCGAAACTCTGCGTACGCAACATGGAAAGTAGTCCGCGACATTCATCTCCCCTTTGGCACACACTGCAGGAAGTTCAAAAGTCAACAAGAAAGATATGCAGCGCTACGCCAAGCCGTAACGCAGAAGAGACAGAGAATGGCAGATGTGAGCACTAGAAGCGGTAGCGTGAGTGGCAATTGTTGCGATGGCAGTATGGGAATCGTGGGTCCGCCGTATGCGAGCCGAACAACCCAGTTTGTCAACGCGATGATGTAGCTGTTGCGCAGACATCCAAACACTCCGGATCTAGGAATGCGTGATTAATTCCATCAGTGTCTCCACCACAGCTTCAGCAAAAGCGTCGTCGTTGACGTTGTTTGGCAGTCTCGTTACATGGATATTCGAATCTTTAAGGCCGCTTTCCAAGACGCTGAATAGCGCTTCGCCAGCCTCCTCATCATGGAAGGGCTGGCCTGGCTTGTCGATCATGCTGACACCGCCAGTGGGCAATAGTACCTTGATCATTTCCGGCTTGTCCGCATACGTCTTGAGCTTTCCTGCGATAAATTTCCCGATTTCCTTGCACTCACTTTCGTTCGTCCTCATTAGGGTGACCGCCGGGTTGTGCTCGAAGAGGTTCCGGTCCTTGTATTTAGCTGGCACGGTATTCTTGGGACCGAAGTTCACCATGTCGCAGGCGCCGACACTCACAACCATAGGAATGCCCTTCTTCGCCCCAGCTTCGAGCCGATTGGGTCCGGCTGAGAGAACACCTCCAGACAGGTGATCGCACACCTCGGTTGTGGTCAAATCGATAACAGCATCAATTTGTCCTTCACTAACAAGTCGTTCCATGGCCAGGCCACCTGCTCCCGTGGCGTGAAATACATAGATCTCGTGTTTGGCAGTATCATGGGGTGGCGAACTAAGTATACGTCGGATGGTGTCGACGCAAGGGGTTGTTACGCCAAACATTGTAATCCCGATGCGTTTTCCGACTCCCGTTCCTCCTGTGTGAATCCCTTGGCCGTCAGTCTTGAGCGATTTCGCGTATGTTGTAGTCATCCCAACTATCGCCCCGGCAGCATTTGATAAGATTCTCCTAAGCACCGAGTTCATTCCGGCAATGTCTACAACCGAATCTGGGCAGAATGGTCAGTAGCCAAACATATCAAGGACAGCCAGTGACGGCATACACATCATAGTGATATCCGTTTCCTCGACATAGTGCTTAATATCTCCACTAGCCATTGTCGAGACCTTTGATATCATTTCAGACACACTCCAGCTAAGTATATTGAGATCTTACCATAAGTTTCGGAAAGCCCACCGGACACTGGCGCATCAGCGCTGTGGCAAGCGAAGAGCCACTACTCCCTCCAGCAGCAACGATCCCTTGAATTGAAGACGATGCTAGGAGATGCCCAATGACGGGAATGCATCTTTCAATTGTAGCATTGATCATTTCCCCACGAGGGAGGTCCGAGGGCGGGCCTGCGGTACGCAGCGTGTTTGGTACCAACTCACTCGCTGGTATTTGGAGGTCTTCTGCACTCTGTACGGTTCGACCCACATCTAGAATCTTGACGGAGCAGCTACCATGCGCCAATATCTGAGACCGGAGGAAAAGCGTCTCGGCGCGTTTCGTATCGAGTGTACTGACAATGAGAATACTTGGCATGTCCATTGTACATTAGCATACCCATACCACTTAAAGAGACCACGAGCCAAGTGGCCTGCTCTTGGGTGAATCTAGCTAAATTTACGAGAAGAAGAGAAAGATAGTAGTGAATGTCATGGTCGTTCTTTATGTCAGGGGGACTTCAAGGGTTCTCCCTGAGCTTTCCCCGCAATTGCCCCCGAAGCTTTCCCCACAGCTTCGTCAATGACGTTGGATACTGACTAAGAAATTTCTAAGCTTGAAAAAGCTGAAGGATCAATACCGGACATGATTGAGTGGCCAGGGTAGCCAGAAGGACAATCTTGCATCGGAGGCAGGTAAAACCGAGCAGCCATCCGTATTAACCCCCCTCTTTCACCTAGTGCTGACCTTGACTGCAATCCTTCCATCATGCCGGCGCTGTCGTCTCGTACCGAGGTGCTCTCCCATCTCCGGAAGCAGATTAGTGATGGCAAACCCATCGTAGGAGGAGGTGCAGGAATCGGGCTGAGCGCAAAGTTCATCGAAGCCGGCGGAGGAGATCTCATTATAATCTACAACTCGGGAAGATACAGAATGGCGGGACGTGGCTCGCTTGCAGGCTTGATGCCATATGGGGACGCAAACCAAGTGGTGGTTGACATGGCCCGGGAAGTATTGCCCGTGGTTCAGCACACTGGCGTGCTTGCTGGCGTTTGTGCATCAGACCCATTTCGGATCATGCCCAAATTTCTCAGAGAGCTGAAAGACCTTGGGTTTTGCGGAATCCAGAACTTTCCTACTGTCGGGCTGATCGATGGGACGTTTCGCGCAAACCTGGAAGAGACTGGCATGGGCTATGACAACGAGGTCGAAGTGATCAGAGAAGCACACAAGCTCGATCTCCTGACAACTCCATACGTCTTCAACGTCGAAGAGGCGGAGAAAATGACTCGAGCAGGCGCCGACGTGCTCGTAGCTCATATGGGTCTGACAACGTCAGGGTCGATTGGTGCTTCCACAGCAAAGACGCTGGATGACTGTGTTAAAGAGATTCAGCAAATACGTGATGCGGCAAATGCAATCAACCCTGATATCATCATCCTCTGTCACGGTGGTCCAATCGCTGGTAAGACACCCTCGCAATTAGGCTTGACCCCCTGATGACTGATGATAAAAATTCAGCACCAAAAGACGCACAATTTGTCCTCAGCAAAACCAAAGGCGTACATGGGTTTTTCGGAGCTAGTAGTATGGAAAGACTGCCGGTCGAAGTTGCAATCACGGACGCGACCAAAAACTTCAAAGCAGTACAGATAAGCAGCTGAGTAGGACTTCACTTCACCAATGGCCGAAAAGTGGCGGCCACGTGACTACGCGGAGATATTGGTGTTTCTCTCGCTAGGAGATCGACGAACGTCTGAGGCATTCTCTGCATAGCCTCACCTTTAAGGCTACAACTTTTCTTCAATCATATCAAGAAAACAACCATGGTCTGAAAGAGAAAGGCTGAACTGATCAACAACGCTTCTCATGGGTCTGTAGCCGAAAATATCAAGTCTGGTAGCAAGAAGCGTGGAAGAGCACGCTTCCAGAAGTACTATCATGGAGAGGAAGGACTTTGATGTTAGAAGGAAAGTGGGAAGTCATAACCGCTGGTTCAAAAATCTCCTTAATAATTCGGATTTTTTTTCCTCGGCCTTCAGACTTCGATTCACTCTTCTCTCGGATCCTTTGCCTTCATTCAAATTGACTTTCAAAGCCCCCTCCTACAAACACGGCAAAAAGAGTTTCGGGTCGAGCAGATCGGCCAAGAAGGTATGGCAAGTTTGGTGATATACCTTGCAAACACCCCAGGGATGCACGCAAAATGCAAGAACGTGGCAAAAACCTTCGCTATGATCCCGTAGACCGCGAATGACACTCGTACGGCGACGGGATGAAGCATGCTCCACCGCGAGACTTAGCTGGGCTACCAGTATCTTTTTACTTTGGCATGGTGTGCTGGGTCCATGGCCTCATGCTACTAAGTCCCACGGTGATAGGACTGTAGTTGGCAGGCCTAAACCCATTGACCTATTTGCTCCAGCGCTTCCGGCTAGGCAGAGTTCTCGGCATCTTCACAGTCGTGTGGGGTGGGATTGCAATGCTCACCGCTGCCGTTACGTCGTACAAAGGCTTGCAAGCGCGAAGATTCTTCCGCCTCCATACCTGGCAGTATCTATATTTTGCTCACAGGCGCCATCACCGGTTTTTATGGGTTTGCACCGCTTCTTCATACCAAACTCATCCATATGAGCGTGGTGATTCTCCGATGAGAAGAAGATCGTTGCAGTGGAGAGGCTACATATGGGCCAGGTATGGGTCCGCTGTCAAAGGGTGAAGTTCCGGTAGATGTGGGTGTCACTTCTTGATCCCAAAGTTTGGATCGTTGCTATTATGATGGGTAGGCCCTTAAAGTCCCGAGCACAGACGTCGAGATGGAATGGCTCTTGATGAAAGGAAGCGGATCGAGTCGCATTCGATGACTTGACGGAGCTCCTTGGATCTGCAGCAACAAAAGTAAATTTTCTGATGGGGCCACGACTTGTGTGAGCATCATGCAACTTGTCGTGGCTATGTGACAGCATTGTGCCTCGCGCTGATATTTGTTACTGGGGGGGATGCGAGAAAAAGGGTGCTCTGTTGGCATGGCCCAATTCCCAGAGCTTTCAAAGTCTTAAAAGAGTGCCAAGGGTTTAGCGTGATCCCTGAACTTCTGTAGATCGTCCTTTAATTTTTCTGTCAAGGTAAAAGTGCTAACTGTCTTAATTGAGGATTTCTGAAATCAAAGCAATCGATTGTACCTGCTTCACTCCACTTATTCCTGCAGATATAAGCTTCAAAGATGTATGCACCTACCGAGATTATTACGGGACTGTCCACTAACAAGAGTTTAGGATGCACCTGCGGCGTACCGCGTTGCGGTTCCTCTCTTCTCCTTCTAGCTCTGTCTTGTCTAAACCGAGGTCAATCACTACTGCCACACCTTCAGCATTGCGCATCCCTCGACAATCCACTCAGATCGCTTTTCAGCGGAGATGGGCCACTAATGAGGCAGAGGCCAAAAAGGTCGACGAGAATGCTCCTATTTCCGAGGTCCAACCTACGCCACAGGAAGAGGTAGAGAACGCAATCAACTCCGACAATGCTGCCGAACCCACCGAACAAGCGACGTCGCAAAACTCACAGCCTCCTGCAGGTGAACAGAGCGCTGTAGACTCCGCCAGTAAGCCTGCCACCGAGACTGCGGCAAATGCTGCATCTGCTGTGACGGAGGCTGCGGAATCCGGAAGGCCAGCTTTCACGGGCTCTGAGCAGAAGCAAGACCGAGGAGAGCGCCGCACTGGTCAAATTGGAGAGCCAAAACCTACAATCTACATTGGTAACCTTTTCTTCGATGTCACGGAAAATGACCTGGTCAAGGAATTGGCACGCTTCGGTACTATCGTTAAGTGCAGGCTGATGCGAGATTCCCGAGGCCTGAGCAAAGGGTAAGGCTTCGTGCCCCATTCCTCAGCACTTTCGAAGGACCCTTGGCTAACATGTGTTGCGCTCCGACAGATTTGGCTACGTCGACTTTGAGACTACTGAATCTGCTACAAAAGCGATCGAGACACTCAACCAGCAACTCTTCGAAGGTCGTCGCCTGGCTGTGCAATACGCCGCGTACGAGACCAAGACCTTATCTGGTCGAGATGGCAGAGGAGCTTTCGACAGAACCCCGAAGCCTCTGAACCCTCCCTCTAAGACGCTCTTCATCGGTAACATGTCATTCGAGATGACTGATCGCGACCTTAACAACCTTTTCAAGGGCATTCGCAACGTTATCGATGTCCGTGTTGCCATCGACAGACGTACTGGGCAACCGAGAGGTTTCGCACATGCTGATTTCGTCGACGTTAAGAGCGCTATGGAGGCAATGAAGCATTTGGAAGGCAAGGAGACCTACGGCAGAAAGCTAAGACTAGACTACTCTTATGGACCAAGCAACGCGCCAAGAAACCAGGGAGGCTCAGACGGGCCTTCTGGCGGAGCATAAGGTGCTGAAGAACAAAACTTTGGAAGCTGACCGGGCTGGTGTGGGGAGGGATTACCGTCGTGAAAGTGAGCCCAGACGAGGAAAAAAGGCTCTTGAGCTATAAATGACCCGCGGCTGGAGAGGTGGATATAATGCATCTGCCTGGCATGAAGTATATCGCCGTCGTAACTGCCGACGGTGGAATTGACGCCCATTGCACCACTCGGCAATATCGGTCCTACCAATTTCGTGGTTTGTGTGACTAGCTTTTCTCGACATGTACAGCATAGCAGGAGAAGGAGAGGGGGGGTGCCGGAGTAAGTATGTAGGTAATAGATAGGCTACTGAGTCTCACGAAAATCATCTCCAATCTAGGCTCTGTGCGGGCCACTCTCGCCGTCATACACCTCCTTCATTATGCCCAGACATTGTGAGGCATAGTGACTCCAAGGTCAAGCCGAAGGCCGATGCATTGACTTATCTAAAGTTGATTCCACTTCTTGAATCCGCCACTCAGTGCTTTAGTGCAAATGTTCACGGTCTTTCCATGTCCGTATAGGGGAGTGCTGAAAAGGTGTTCCTAAGAGTTAGTTGTGTTTCGACAGTATACTTCATCTCGGAGAAGCCATAGGCAAAGGGAGGCCTGACTTACATGATATCTAAAGCAGTGCAGAGCTTTTCGAGCACCACCACCACCTCCTCCACCTTGTCGTTGAGAAGCATACAACGCAAGAAACAAACAACGACAGCTACCTGGGTTAATCTTTATGGCGGGTTGGGGGTACAGTGATAGCCGTAGTCGTGGAGCTTTCAGAAATTGTAGGGGTCCATCGCGGAAGTGGTGCGCAAATATCGCCTGGACATCAACAAAGTGGAAAGACAACAAGGTCTTGGTTTGCGAGGCGTCTTCTGTGTCTAGCTGCTGCGCTTACTGCCTTATCTGTGTTTCTCTATCAGTCGGCCACTTTGTGCAGCGCGTCTCCCTCAACCTGTCGCTTCTTCACCGGCCTATCCGCCGATTCATTTCCTTCGATTCTGTGGTGGGGCCGTGATCTAGTGGGACTTGGGCGCTGTGGGAAACTCCATGGGTAAGCCGCATGATCGCCAGCGGTAGCAAGGGCGTCAATTGTCCTATTGATGCTCGGTTGTGCCCTGATAATGGCTGCGTTTCCTCGGGTTGACTTCATGGCGATTTCGAGTCCCACCAACATGCTGGAGCCGAATCGGCTGTATTTGCCCCGGATGCATCGCCCACAAGGCCCTAGGCTAGCCAGGCCAGTGCAAGCCCACTCATTTTGAATTTTCTTATCTTGGGTTTTCCTGGCCCTTGCTCATACCCCAGAGCCAGCCCGCGGGCCCAGATCGCTCCACATCCTTGCCAAAAATCACAATTTGGTTCGCTCGAGTGCTTGGCTACGCTCAGACCAGCAAATGACCGCGGATCTGTTCTCTGGTAGTGAGGCACACGACACCAGCGCGACATCCCTGAGTTCGGCGTCCCCCACCCCTCGGAGAGCACCTAACATTGCAAGTGCGTTGCTCGCCGCATGCAACACCACCAATTACTATCCATTATTGGTACGAGATTGCTGCAGCTATCAGTTGCCGACAACACTTTTGGATGCAGCCACAATGGACGTCCATATAAAGCTCCATGCTCTCCGCGTGTACAGTAACCATAGTCTACCAACGAGTTACACCATTCCGTGCCCATTCCACCGGCCCGTGATCACCAAGTCTTCAAGTTGAAAGGCCCGTGGCAAAAGTTGACTAGGGTGAGATCAACACAACGCGGGGCTCTCCTCAATCTCGTCCATCTCGTCCATCTCTATTCTTTGCCAGCCTTCTCTCTCTTAAATCACTCAAGTCAATAACAACTCTCACTTCCTCCACATCAACATGGATCCACTCGACCCAGATCGGATTGGTCCCGACACCACCCCGAAAAAGTCTATTGGCCAAAAAGTCATCGCCGTGCCTCGAAAGATCTTCAAGAGTATCTCCACAAGAGAGGGTCTTCTCGGTGATTACGACTATGCATTTCTCTTCAAGCCCAACCTGCCCTTTATGAAGAAGGCGGACCGTGCCGCCCCGTTCTTCGGACTCAATGACAGTATGCCGATAGTACTGGCACTAGTCCTCGGCTTTCAACACGCTCTTTCAATGTTGGCTGGAATCATCACTCCTCCAATTATTCTCGCTGGCCAGGGAGGCGTCAATCTACCCCAAGAGATGGCGCAATATCTGGTGTCTACTTCGTTGATCGTCTGCGGTATCTTGTCCAGCATTCAGATCACTCGCTTCCACATCTACAAGTCGCCGTACTACATTGGGACTGGCCTGATCTCCGTTGTCGGTACTTCATTTGCCATCATTCCTGTTGCTGGAGGCGCCTTTACTCAGATGTACGCCACCGGGTATTGTCCGAGTGACTCCGCGGGAAACCACCTTCCCTGCCCCAAAGGATATGGAGCCCTCATTGGCACTGCATCTCTCTGCGCTCTGCTCGAAATTACCCTGTCTTTCTCGAGACCCCAGTGGCTCAAGAAGCTGTTCCCCCCTCTCGTCACAGGTCCCACCGTGGCTCTGATCGGCATTTCGCTTGTGCAGTCCGGGTTCCAGGATTGGGCCGGCGGATCTGGCTCGTGTGCAGCAAGGCCCAAAACGGGTCCGTACCAGCTTTGCCCCAGTAACGATGCGCCCCATGCCCTCCCTTGGGGTTCCGCAGAGTTCATTGGACTCGGCTTCTTGGTGTTTGTTACTATTATTTTGTCCGATAAATTCGGGTCCCCAATCATGAAGTCCTGCTCCGTCGTTATGGGTCTCCTTGTTGGCTGCATCGTCGCAGCGGCTTGCGGCTACTTCAGCTCTAGCGGTATCTCGTCAGCTCCAGCTGCGTCATTCATCTGGGTCCACACTTTTCCATTATCGTTATACGGTCCAATTGTGTTACCACTTCTGGCAGTGTTCATCGTCCTCATGATGGAGGCCATTGGAGATATTACCGCCACGTGCGATGTTAGCCGTTTAGAGGTAGAAGGCAAGTTGTTCGACTCCCGCATTCAGGGCGGCATTCTTGCGGATGGCTTCAACGGCATGCTTGCAGGCCTCTGCACGATAACTCCAATGTCGACATTCGCGCAGAACAACGGTGTTATTGCCTTGACTCGATGCGCCAATCGCAAGGCAGGATATTGCTGCTGCTTTTTCTTGATCGTCATGGGCGTATTCTCAAAGTTTGCGGCTGCCATTGTGTCTATTCCATCGCCAGTCTTGGGAGGCATGACGACTTTCTTGTTCTCGGCAGTGGCGGTTTCAGGTGTCCGCATTATCTCTACAGTGCCATTTACTCGACGCAATCGATTCATCCTGACGGCTGCTTTCTCTATTGGCTTTGGTGAGCCCTACCATCCCGCGGAACTGAAAACCTTGTACTGACATCTCCCAGGTGCAACTCTCGTCCCAACATGGTTCTCCTACGTTTTCACATATTCTGGCACGAACACGGCCTTAAAGGGGTTCTTCAATGCCATCGAACTGGTCATGGAGACTGGTTTTGCAGTCACAGCTTTCCTTGCCTTGATCCTCAATTTGCTTTTGTCGGAAGACATCGAAGATGAGGCTGTGGAGACCACCGCAAACACGGTCGATGAAGTTCATGATCAGAAAGAGTGGGAGAGAATTCGCCGCCCAAGCACAATCAGAGCTGCCCGAAGGAGCCAGGAGATTGAGGATACGAAGCGCGCCTCAGTTAGCGAGGATGTGCATGCTATTCACGACATTGAGAAGATGGAACCAATCCGAGAAAGTACCGGATAGTGAGATGTAGAGAGTGCTACATATGTATTCGGAGAGGACAGAGAAGTGAAAATAGTTCTGTCATTATCTACCTTACTCAGATAGCAGAATAAATTTTGCCTGATCAGGTTACACGATCAACCCATACTCACGCCACTCTCAAAAAGGCATTTAGGAGTCCACTGTTCCACTATCTCACTTGTTATCAAGTTGACAGGCGGCAACCCTCTTCAGTGCCTTGCCGTATCGGGTCCAAATATCTATTTCTCCTTTTTACCTGAGCATCCTGGACACTCTAGCCCGGACTGGGTTAGCAAGGTGTGCGGCATCTTCAGAGCAGACGTTGCCTCCTTGTCAAAGCTCTCAGGCGTACTTCTGAAGACACGATGCGAAGATCAGTATATATGATCCGTGGGAACTGCCGAGGGGAAGCTTGCCCCGCCACCCCGCCGACCGACCTATGAGCTTTTGGGGCGAGCAGAAAGAGACAATAAGTCGATAATTGCCGACCGCGCTTGGTTTCGATGTAGGCATTCTCCCCGACGCACTAGATGTTGTAGCGGACAAAAGTTGCTGGAAGGAATATCTTCGATGGCTACCCTTGAGACAGGAGACGCCAAGGCTTCCGAAACCTCCCAACCCACGCCGTTGTGCCACGACAGCGGCAAGTCTATAGATGATCGTGTATCGGATCTGCTCTCCCGCATGACTGTGGCTGAAAAGGCAGGTCAGCTCTTTCAAGACATGATCATCATGGGCCCCGGCGGCACCTTCGCTGGACCTTCACCCGACTTTGGGTTCGTCGGCACAGAAGAAGTTCTTCAACACAAACTTATGACGCATTTTAACTTACTTGGGCCTATCACCGATGCTAAAGTCACCGCCGAATGGTATAACTCTCTGCAACGATACGTGCTGGAGCGAACCCGACTGGGAATTCCCGTGACCTTGTCCACGGACCCGAGAAATCATTTCTCCGAGAACATTGGAACCGGCTTCCGTGCAGGGACGATGAGTCTATGGCCCGAGACTCTGGGGTTTGCTGCTCTTAGAGATGCGGACCTGGTTGAGAAGTTCGCCGATATTGCAAGACGGGAGTACCTGGCTGTGGGCCTGCGGCTTGCGCTGCATCCGCAGGCTGATTTGAGCACGGAATACCGCTGGGCAAGAATTGGACTGACTTTTGGTGAAGACGCCCAGTTGGCTGGCGACTTGGTCCAGGCGTACATCCGGGGATTTCAGGGGAAACAGTTGGGGAAGGAGGGTGTCGCAACGATGACGAAGCATTTCCCCGGTGGTGGGCCGCAGATGAATGGGGAGGATCCGCATTTCGCGTACGGACGTGAGCAGGCCTATCCGGGAAAGAATTCTGATTATCATTTACTACCATTTATGAAGGCTATTGAGGCAGGGGCGAGCCAGATCATGCCTTACTATGGGATGCCGGTTGGGACGGAGTACGAGGAGGTTGGGTTTGCATTTAACAAGGAAATCATTACCGGCTTGTTGAAGAATAAGATGGGATTTGGCGGCATTGTATGCTCGGATTGGGGGCTAATTACCGACGCGCAAATCTTGGGCCAGGACATGCCGGCGAGGGCCTGGGGATGTGAGGCACTCAGCGAAGAGGAGAGAATTTTGAAAATCCTTGATGCGGGTTGTGATCAATTTGGCGGCGAGTCACGACCGGAGTTGATTGTAAACCTGGTTAAGGATGGTCTGATTCCAGAAAGTCGCCTTGACGAGTCCGTCAGGAAGCTATTACGAGAGAAGTTTACCTTGGGACTTTTCGACAATCCATTCGTCGACGCTGATGCAGCTGCTGCAGTGGTCGGAAATGCGGAATTTGTGAAAGAAGGAAAAATGGCCCAGAGGAAATCGTACACTCTGTTGACGAACAAGAACAACGTTCTTCCGCTGGGGGAAGCAGACATCAAGACAAAGAGTGTCTATATCGAGGGTATCAAACCCTCCGTCGCTGAAGCTCGAGGACTTAAAGTTACCTCCTCTCCAAGCGAAGCAGACATCGCCCTCCTCCGCCTGAGATGCCCTTACGAACCCCGGCCTGGCGGGTTTGAGGCCCATTTCCATGCCGGATCGCTCGAATATCCTGCCCAGGAGAGAGTTCGACAATCAAAGATATATCGGAAGGTACCAATGTCAATTGTAGACGTATATCTTGATCGTCCAGCGGTGATTCCAGAGATCGCGGATCAGTCAAATGCTTTATTGGTTAGCTTTGGCAGTAGCGATGATGCTTTTTTGGACGTTGTTTTTGGCGCTGATGGTATCGGGCCACAAGGCAAATTGCCTTTTGATTTACCCAGCTCCATGGAAGCTGTCATGAAAAGCAGGGAGGATGTACCATTTGACACGGAAGCACCAAGCTTCCATTTTGGGCATGGGCTTACATACAAGGATTGAGAATGAAAAAGGCTTGGACTGACCTATCTCCCTACTGAACGACTAGCGGTTGATCAAAGCGGAGTTGAACATGTCTGCCCTTCAGTTTTGTGAGGACTTGGAGGCTGGACGACGATTTTGACTCCCTAATGGCATGCAGCCTAGGTGAGCTGGAGGTAGATTACACCATTTTGTTGGCGGCCAAGAGCCAAATTTCTGCACTCGCCTTAGCTACACATCCTCTGATCAAAAGACATTAGCTAGATTAGTTACAAAGCCTTGGTATAGGACCTAACAAACCTCGACTTTCATCCCAATATCGTCCATAGTCCCCTCTGAAAGAGCGATTTCAACAATAGAATCTATGGATTTTGAGCTTTGCCAACGGACAGTGTCACTTGAAACAGATGATCTGCCCATCAAGCCCCATGAATCTGGCCTCTTCATGAGTTGCCCATTCCTCCCAGGCGGCTCTTCCCTCGTCCATTTCTTCCTTCGTTGCATAGCCCCCCGCCATGGCTACCTTGCGAAGAGAGTCCTTCACGTTTTCCATCCAAATACGCCGTCCTTCAGGTCCGGAGTACTCCCAAGCAGCAGAGCTCATCTCAATCTTGTCCCACGCAAAGCCCGCTTCGTGTGCCCAAGCAGGCGTATGTCTTCCCCCGTCCGCATGGGCACCCCTATCTCTAGCAATACACTCGTAGATTTCATTCTGCTTTGCGATTACAGCATTCGCCGGCACTAGGACGTTAGCGGCGTTGTCTCTGGCTGCAACAATCCCCCCCGGCTTAACGAGCCGCCTCATCTCCCGAAGTGCCCCGACGGGATCAGATAGATGCAGAAGCACCTGGTGCGAATGCACTATGTCGAACGATTCGTCGCTGAGCCCCTTGATTGCATGCGCATCACTCTGGATAAACTCGATATTCTTGACGCCTTGAGCCTCCGCAAGATGCCTCGCCTGGTCAAGGTAGTCTGACAAAATGTCAACACCAACAACGTGGCCCTCAGGGACAAGTCGGGCAAGGCCAACGGTTATCGACCCCGGACCACAACCAACGTCGATGATTCGATATGTGGGCTTGATATGAGGCTTGAGGTAGGCACAGCATTTGTCAACGGTGCGGGAGGAAAAGAGGTCTCCGGCTTTGTCATATACAGTCGCCTTTTCAGACTGATTCTGGGAGCTAGAGACTTCAGCGGGGGACATAATGAATTGGGAGACAAAATGTAGGCAGAATGAGCAGGAGCTATCTAGTGCGTAGGAAAATTAGGAGAATTGGGCTTCTACCTGTGCGACTATGTATTCCCGAGATGCCAGCCTAGAGCACGCACGTGTAAGATAGCGCCTCGGTTCGTGGTGCATCCTATATCAATCTTGATGGAACTAAATTCTGAGCGCCCTCGCACCTTCAAAGTATCTATTTTGGCATTCTGTTGCCAGATACCTAACCGACATGCCATCTTCACTCAATGAGCTTGCCTGCTGGCGAACAGCTTCCTCGATGTACACAGTAACAGCCCTGTAATCACGTGTAGGCGGGCCGCACCTGCTCGCAAGGGAGGCCCCCTGCCTTGACGAATTATTACTTGGCGTTCTCACGGCACTTTGACCAAGGCCGAGCCTGCTGCCTGAGTAGCATAGTCACAGGTCGTCTGCCATCAGAAGAGCTCAGCCGTTCGCGGACGCCTCATCTCTCCACCCACAATGGCAGAGGGGATTGGGCTTGCTGCCAGCGTCATAGCTGTCAGTCAGACGGCATGGGCTGTCGCAAAGGGCCTTTACGACCTTGCAGATGAGGTCGGCAGCGCCGGTGAGGCCGTCCGAATCTTCGCCAATGATTTTGCGCTATTCGTTGAAAACCTCAAAGAACTGGGAGCGCTTCTCGATAGCTCACCATCGGTGCCAAGGCAAACGCAGTCTGTGACTGAAGACCTCCTTGAGGTTGCGACAGATCAAATCGTGCAGCCCTTTCAAAGACTACTTGAGGATTTACAACCTCTTCTGGTGACGTGGCGCGATAGCCCGAATCGGATGAAGCAATTAGGTCTGCGCCTCCGGTGGGCCTTTAGTTACAAGGCCAAAGTCCTGTTCTTTCACGGTGCTCTCAATGCACTAAAGGGCAATGTGTCACTTCTTCTACAGGCCATGTCTCTCAAAGGCCAAATTCAACCTCATATCTGCTTGTGAATCACCAAGTCCTTCTATTCCTTTCTGTATTGCTAATACTGCTATACAGCATACTGCGTGGGTCCATTGAAAGTACGAAAGCTACTCTGCCAGGCAATGCTCGCAAGCCGACTCCCAGGCTCTTGCAGTCCGGGCAGGTTGTCATTGAAGACCGAAGCATGGTCAAACCGACTCCGCTCGTTTCCGCAACATCTTTGTCAATTATTGATACTGCCCCTAGCAGTAGGCTAGTCTCAGATGACCAATATCCTCACACCGTAGAAGCGGGAACGGTCGTCGCCACTGATGTCGACGACCCAGATGATGCCGATTCGGCAAGCTCTTCGCAGGCCTTTGCTGAAATTTACTTGCTTGCAGATGAGGTCCCGAAAGACCAAGACGATAACCGTGAGGAACAGATGGAGCTTTGGGGCGCCATTCGGACAATACAACGCAAGATCGTTAGATTGGCTGACGAGGCTGTGGCAGCTTCAGGGTCACTGTCAGGCAAGACGGATAACGGCGGTACCAATTCAGCGACTTCAGTTGGGACTACACCGAGGGAGACCGCCGTGACACTTCAACCTAATGAAAAACCAAACTCTCTCGGGCCGCAAATGGAAGTATCGGGGGCAAGGCAGGACGTAATTGTTTTATCGGACACACTAGGTAACGATTTTGACATTCCGTACTCTGCGGTCCGCAGTTGGCAGGTAAGTTTTCATCCAGATTTATTCACGCTGTGTTCTCTTGCTGAAGCTTCCCAGGCCATCAAAGCTTTCATCAGGACCGAATATGCAGAGGTCAATGCAGACATCAATGACGTGTTGATTCTCAACGAAGAAGCCAGGAGAAAGGCCTTTCGTGATGCAGGATATGACAACCTGCTGTTCAGAAACCCTCGAGGCGGTACTATTGTTCGTGAGGAAAACATAGGAAGTTACGAAGAGAACTCAAAATTTTGTCTGAGGGTGATAACACCTCAAGCTTTGGTAACCATACTCGACTACAGGGACCAATTCGTCACCTCGATCGACGAGGAAAAGTTCACCATCTTCTATCGGTCTGGACCTGCGGGACAAAGACAGATGGTGTTACCCGATTCCTGGGACGGCAGTGTCAAGCCTGGCTGGATGGTTGAACTTTTATTTGACAACAACGAGCTGAACGAGTTGAAAACCAAATTTCCCCCTTCATACCGGAGAATCAGATGCGCCCATATGGCGGCGCTCAGGGGAGTCAGCACTGTTGGCAGTCTTTCAGCCGGAGGTTCTCCCAGTAGGCCAGCAGCGCGGAGTGTAAGTCCCGGGCCAAGTTTGAGCCCGAGCGGCGAAGGGGAAAGGAGCCAGAAAAAAGGACTTCCCGGCCTCATGCGCAAGTTGGGGGTTTAAGTCTGCTTTACTTTGACAGAAGAGACGAGACTGCCGCAGAGGACATCATGAAGGGAATTGCCAGCGACAGCAAAAACCTACTCTGCTCGACACTATAGATCACAAAAGGCCACTCCGACCCAAGCACAGAGAACCCATTCGGACCGACAACCTCTTACCCCCAAGACGCAGAAGCCCTCAATTTTCGCCCAACCATGCAGACTAACCAACGTCACCACATTCCCGCCTCACCTCCTACCCAGCACCACATTTCGCACCAATGGCCCCCAAATAATGCAATGTCCACACCAGCCGATCTACCATGTGTTGGAGCATGAGCATCTGTGATGATGACAATGCCTCCCGCTAAGTCGGACTCCAGCGGGGCATCGATTTACAACACCTCATCTACTACCACACTGACCCTAACCACACGTGAATGAATTCCATTTGCACAGTATCGACTAGAGAATCGCATGGTGCGGGTGATATGTGGGGGTGGTGAATGGCGACTCCGAAGATAGTCTTCCCTTATTTTATGTTTGGGAGAGCTCGGCTTGAGGTAAAATAGGTGGCTATTTAGTGTCATGATATGCGTACTTTTGTGCCCCATCTGGCTTTCCATGAATCTATATATGCTCCTTATGCATGTCCCTAGCAGCGTGCTTCTTCCAAACCCATCGAACGTATCTCATGCATCAAAAATTGAAGTCTTTCTTGAAAGCCTCCAAATTCATTCCCGCCCCAACCTTTTCGCTCAGATCCCTCCGACCCATGCTCGTGAATGCCCTCCTCAAAGTATCATACAGATTTGAGCTCTCGTTATGTTGAATCATCCGCTCAAGCTCTGCGTCGTCGATTTTGTCCGGGCCGCCTTCGCCAGAAACGATCTCCCGTGCTTTATCCAGTCCTTGTTCCTCCACCACGCGGTGCATGCTCAATGCGCCTAACAAATGCTGCGCTGCTTCAGGATAACATCCTATATTTATACAGCTCACACCGAGGTTATACCGTGCGCGCACGAAATTTGGATTCTCGTTGAGAGCGCGTTCGTACGCCGCAATTGCATCTTCACTTCGCCCGGAGTTTGCGAGTGTGGCACCGAGTCTGTTCCATAAGAGATGAATCTCACCTTCACGGTTGACTGTGCCAGTCTCTGTTGATGCGAGAGCGGCATTAAAGCAGTCGACGGCTTTCTCGAAATCTTCATCACCGTAAAATAGGACACCGAGGCCGACTTGTACATCTGGGTCCATATGTTCGCCGGAAGGTGAGAGCTGTGCGGCCCGGATGAAGAGGTCCGTCACACGTTCATGCAGGATCGCCCGGTCGCTGAAGCCAATGTCCGCCGCTTCGGAGACCTGGTCTGGTGGATGTATGTCTGGGTATTTGACACTAAGCCAGCGCTCCAGCGTCCGATATGCAGCAGTATCGTAGCCTTCGTTTGTGTACGACACGGCGAGGCCCATGAGGGCAGAGAGGTTTGTGGGGTCGAGGGCGAGCGCTCGTTCGAGAGCTCGGATGGCGGGCGATTCTTTTTCATTCTGGGCTTGTGCGGAGCCAAGGAGAGTCCAAGCTTCGACGTGATCTGGGTCCTGCTGCACTGCGGCTTCGAAGGCGAGGGCGGCGAGGGAGAGGTTGCCGTGTTCGCGAAGGATTTGCACGCCTTGGTCGAAGGCAGAGAGGGATGCATTAGGATTCTCCAAGAAGGGGTTGGAGGACTCAAACATATACTCGCCAAGGACAGGATCACGTTCGAAGGGGCTTGAATGGGTGCCTAAACCGAGACTAGAATCGAAGTTGTCCCAAGCCGCGAAGTCTTCGCTAGAGAAAGTATTATCGAAGGTTCCGTCCTCGGCTAGTTGTCTGGAGGCTTGTTCAGCTTGGACGCCACGCCACACACTTTCAAAGTCTCCCAAATAGTCGGTCTCGGACTCCACTGACCTGTCAATATCGTTTAATTCCGCCTCCATTGCCACGTTTGCCTCGTCCGATAAAGCATCTTGATCATGATGCGAAGTGTCCATCTCTGCAAATTGTGCTTCCCAGTTGTTGTCATCTAATTCGACCATTCGTTCCTTGCCTTTCCCGTTCGAAACGCTCTGCATCGGCTGTTGCATCCCCATTCCACCATATGCAGGCATATTCATTCCCATGTTCATGCCTATACTTCCCATATAGCCCATCGGCCTCTGGTAGCCATTCATCAGAGGAGGAGTGTGTGTAACGGGGCTGGCTGTTGTTTGGATGTTGTTATGGCTTTGTTGCTGAAAGCGTGAGAACTCTGCAGGGTTGAAGGCGTTTGATTTCATCGCGCCCATCTGCTGCGGCTGAAAAGCTGCCTCCATCCGCGCTTGCTCTCCTGGGTCGTACTCGGCGGCCCAGCCAGGCGACGGCGTCCTCTGTACTGGCGTGTGGAATGCAGGAAGGTCACGCCGTAGTTGCTCCATCGCGAAGGGTGGAGGAGCACCTGCTGGCTGCTGTAGGAATTCATTCATCATCTGCACATTTTTAGCGACTGAAACTAGGCGTCATCCCGTACCACCCACCTGATCAGACCCGTTAGGTGCAGCGCTCCTTCGCAGACTCTCCCCGAGGCCACCAGGACCTCGTCCCACCAGCCTGTCTCGCTGTAGACTGGTATCATTTTGAACGTGCTTGGTGAACTGCGTAAGGGGATTCCCTGCGGTTGAGCATTCCGCCCCACCCAAGAAAGCCATGACAAGTCAATTAAAGAGAGGAAAGTCCCTGAGCAGAGGGGGTTTAATACCGAGCTTACAAAAGAAGTATTACGTTGTTTGCGGTCTGTGCCACTTGTGTTGGAGAACCGCCAAATCCGCAGCCGAGGTTTTGGGTTTAAAAATACACACGTGACGTTTGACCCACCCTCGGGCTGGCAGGAACGGGGCAAGCCTTTGTAAATGGCCCGATCTACACATGCAGTTACAATGATCTAGATCTATACGCTCGAAAATGCTTTCAAATCTATCTTCCCCTTTAAGCGCAAGCCACATCTGACCTCTGCCCACCTTCCTCGAGTCGGTCTCTACCAAACTCTGTCCGTGCGTTGGATCCTATATCTGCTATGCGCTCGGATTTCTCTAAGTCAAGAGGACTGCCAACCTTCTGGGCCAAAATTCAATCTTTGCTCGGGCCCGTGAAGCGCCCAGCCTTGTTCTTCAAAGGTAACGGTTGCTGCTAGGAGTGGCTCTCTTCGCTCTCCTTACGCTGTAGCTCTACCTGGAGCTCTTTCGGCATGGAAACCATACCCGTGAGGAACTGCGTCTCAGCAGAGACGAGGGAAATCTGTAACAAATGAACGCAAGTCAGCAAGCTAGAGATTCTTGATTTCCAAACGTCGACTTTGGCCAGGTCGATTGAGTATATCTACCTTATAGGTCGTTAGCAGGCGTGGTATCAACTTCTTCATCTCCAACCAAGCAATGTGTTGACCAAGACATATTCTCTTCCCAGCACTAAACGCAATTAACGATCTCTCCATTCGTCGCCGCTGGGCTTCGTCTGCTTCAGTCCAGCGATCGGGGTTATATATCTCTGCGTTCGATCCCCAAATGCTTTCATCGCGGTTAACAACGTGTGAACTAACCGCCACCACAGTTCCGCCTGGGACCCAAGACCCCGCGATTTCAGCCCCAGAGCTCCCAACAACGCGTTCTAGCATATCACCGACAATGGTTTGCAGACGCATACTTTCCTTGATGCAGGCATCTAGATATGGGAGCTTGTTCAGCTCGGTGAACGTTGGCGGCTGAGATAGTGGCGCCGTCGCCAATTCGTCTTCCAATTTTGCAAGCTTGGCTGGGTGGCGGAGGATATGTTCGAAAAACATGCTCGTCGTAGCCGCCGTGGTATCGGCGCCAGCATGGATGGTAGATATGGTCAAGCCGATCACAGACATGGAGTCGATCACTTCCGGATCTTTCTGCCCCGCCTGGAGATACTGTGATAGGAGGTCGTGAAATTCTCCAGCCTCTTTACCTTGCTGCTTCCGTGCGTCGATCTTCCGCAAGGCGAGCGCTGCAAGGCGAGATGATGGCTTAGTGAATCGGAGTACGATGGGATTCTTGAATATGAGCCATTCAAGATAAGGGACTGCCAGCCAGTAGTGCCAATGGTCAAACCGCTGTTGGGCGCCAGCAAGCGTACCGTCGATGTCTTCCTTGTTGGCCATGAACCCAAGGTCCTCGCTGAAGGCGATGCGCGACAGCGTGTCGAACATGAAATAGCGTAGCCATTCGACTATTTCAACTACCGGACCATGCTTCTCCAGTTGTTGTATAAGGATTTCCATCGCATCATTGACAACATCCTCGTAAGTGAGGACACGCCCTGGAGTAAAAGCTGAGACGACATGCTTCTTCAATGCAGTAGCCCGTGTTTCTGGTTTCGCGCCAATGAACGACGCCACTTCCCGACCGCGAACCGTAGCTAAGAGGACATCGTAGCTTGGAGCCTGGAACGTAGTCGTCAGTCGCTACTTTCAGAGATCTATATTAGCTTTTTGGACTTGCTGGCCTTTTCGAAGACATCGCTCGTGGACAGAATGACGGGTATGGAACTTGGACTGCTGAACATAAGTCTGTTGGGGCCGTAGCGGACGATAGGCCCATATTTCTTATGTAGTTCCTTGGAGGTATTTTGCCATGGTTGATTCCTCCAGAAGGTGCTTAGAAGCCAGAAATCGGTCAAAGACGCAATGAAAGGACCGGGATATGCTCGCAAGCGCAGATAACTCGACACTGTTCTCCAGAGCAAGTGTGAAAAGAAGAGAACGCCAACCAACGTAGGAAAAAGGTACTTCGGCTGAATATCCATGGCTGGCGGTGTAATGGGCAAAATCAAACTAGACTTTGGGACGAAGTACGCAAGGAATGAGCGCAATAATTAGCTGTCCTCAGTGGCGTGAGGGTGACATATACAGGTAAGATCGCAGCCGTCGATATCATAAGGCAACCCGACCCACATCATCTACGTGCTCGTGAGGAAAGCAACATTAGGCATAGGCTAGGAAATAGCGTTTGGAAATAGAGAAGAGCCGGGAATAAAGAGCCGGAATTACGTGGCCACACCAGACGGCGATCGTCCGTGTCACCGCTGGAGTGTCTACCCGGGGACTAAGAGTACGTGATGCTGGCTTAAGGCCTGAGGTGCATTATGAGAAACAAGCATGAGGCTGCCTTCAAGAGGTCCTAGGCAGAGTCCTTTCATCCCACGAGATCACGTGACGCACGGCTCCAACCGGAGCCCAAGCGCATGACCAAGAAGCTTGCCACTTTCCCCATAGTCCCTGTGACGCGCATATCAGACGCGATTGTCAAGGCCAATCCCATGTCAATATCGATCTTACGATGCCGGAGAACACCCGCTCTTGCAGTGACTATGTCTGGGAAGCTAGAACGGTTTTCCGCCCATTGCCTTCGAGCGTTCCTTGTTTATTTACCAACTATGTTATGTTGAAATCAACTTGTATTCTCTCTGAAACTTCCCATCTTTCGTTACTCTTCTACTGTCCAGCGTAAGCAATCCATGTGTTCAAGATGATCTACCTACAGCGCAACTTGCCAACATCAGAGAGTGCTGATCGGAAATTCGATGTCGACCTGGATAATACAAGTGTCGAGAAACTGAACACAGTCGAGACTCAGCACGAGACCGACCCAGTTATCGACAGGCGTGTTACGAGGAAATTCGACTTGCATATCCTTCCTTGGCTGTTTGGAATATGGCTGTTGGCCTTCATCGACCGAAGTAATGTCGGAAACGCCAAAATCGGTAGACTAACCAAGGATCTCAAATTGACGGGAGCAATTTCAATGTAGCATTAGTCCTTTTTACATTCCTCACATAGCCGTTGATGTTCCGTCCAGTTGGGTCCTCAAGCACTTTCGGGCTGGGTATTATCTGCCTTTTCTTCTCATCTGCTGGGCCCTTGTCTCGAACTTTCTCGGCTTCGCCAAGCCCTATGGCGGTCTCATTGCTGCTAGATTCTTTCTGGGGCTGTGCGACAGAGGCCTTCTTGGCGAGATGATAGTCTACCTTGCAATGTTCTACCGACGCCATTAGATGCTCTATCGCATTGGGCTGTTTATTGCGCCGCCCCTCCGAGCGGTGCTTTCGGAGGCCTCTTGGCGACTGGCTTAGCCAAGATCAAGCATGGGGGCTATAACGGCAAGTCCACCTGACGTTCTCTAGGTATCTCGATTGACTGGCCTCATAAGCTGGCCTTGGAAGCAAGATGCTCACGGTGCGACAATGTAGGAAGACGTGGGACAAGAACAACTCAACTGACACTGGATTCGTATGGCATTGCTCAGCCCGAACACATGGTTCTGTTCTCTCGCATGGTTCTTCCTGCTTATTCCGCTTTACGTAGGTTCTTCGCGAGGGTCATTAGGTCAGGGACTGACTACTTTCAGAGCTTTTCGCTACTCCTACCCACGATTATCAAAGCTCTCGGCTACACTGCGACCACAGCACAATTATTCACAGTCAGTACGAAAGAGTTTGCACGCCGTGTCAGAAATGTCTAAAGATCACTGGGTTCCCCTATCGCGGTGGCTTTCGTTTTGGTTCCGATCACCTCCGGATTTTCCGACAGACTCGGGTTCGTGGCCCTTTCATGATTTGGGGTTGCGTTGTAGCTATCGTGGGCTATGTCATGCTTCTCACGTCCAAGAGACCTGCTGTTTAACATGGCGGAACTTTCCTAGTGGCTCCTGGAGTGTATCCAGGCAGTCCTTGCGTGATGGGCTGGCTCAGCAACAACTTAGCCCCTCACAATGTGAGAGCCACCGGAGTTGGCTTTCAATTGCCATTGCCAACTGTACCGCATTTGTGGCCACTTTCACGTATCTGTCAAAGGATGCGTAAGTCGTCCTCCGTCGGTTCACCCATAACATACCAATCACGAGTAGGCTCAAATACACTTTAGGCCACAACATTAAATTGGTTTCCTTGGCTGTTGTATCCTGGCCTGCACTGCGGGCATCCTGTACTGTCACTGAGAAAATGGTAAGAGAGATCGGGGCGAAAGGGACGTGAGGCTAGTGGAAGGGAACGAGGCGTGGCTGGGATATCGTCACCCACACTTCCGGTCGGCTGCATTGTACGCTGCTGCTATCCTTTGCTAACCAGGGACAAGGTACACCATTTAGCCATATCCGGCTTTGTGGTTTCACGGCAGGTCCACACAATTTCGGAGTGAAATGTTCCAACAGCTTTCAGGGTGCAATTGTGGAGCAACCAGAGCGATGTTATTGTAGTTCATCGCGGCTGAATTACCAACTTGATGCAGCTTGGTTACCAAGTAAGTAGGTATTTGCCAGTGTCGGTGCGACTGGCAGGTTGGAGGTATCACTTGCTAGTTGTATCTGGCTTTCAGTGGCTTCATTGTCAGTCATAAATGGCTTCCATGGCACCCTTGCGAACATGGCCAAGAATCTTTGGCTATTGTACACGTTTTCCGTCCAGAGGCATCTCATGCACCTTTCCTGTGTAGCGTGGATGTCTCGGTCTCACGGCATCGTAAACCCGGAGAGGATCCTCGAACAGTAGCGGTCCCAGAAGAAATATTTGTCCTCAAGCATCGAACTACGAAGACCAAATTATCCCTGGACTTGATCAAGAGCCTTGGCAGAATTCCCCTTCGTGGGCGCCCCAGTCAAACTTTCCTCGCTGAATGACGCGCATTATTGACAATGGATGCAGGAGCTAAAACAGCTTTCGGACGACCCGTCAATCTATAGGATGCTCAGGTTTCGTATAACAACGTTGCGCAGCTCTCCAATCAATGACGTCTTTACCTAGTTACGGCAAGGTGCAGGAAACTCAACCATGGCATGCCAGTGTTTACTTCTGCAGTCGACCTCTTCATGCTTGCCACGATAGCTCATTGTCTTACAAATCGCTTGATATAGGACCATCTTCCACGCTCTCATTGCGGCATTTTAATTCGACCTGAGTTCGCCATTGCGAGGTTGAGCCTATACCGAAAAGCGGAGTCTACACCTTGTCTGTGTTTCTCCGAATCTGAAACTTTGGATACCAACTGTACCATACAAAAGACTCTGCTACCAAGGTCTTTCTCTTGCATCTCGTGCAAGGTCCCCTTGCGTTGATGCGCTTGGGTGTCAGACCAGGTGGGAAAGCCCCTCATCTCATCCGTCGGCCTCAAAAAGGCTGTCCCTAGGGAGCCTTCCAGTATGCCATCCACATCCAAAACATGTGGTGTCACGTCGAATGCGGGCAGAATCCAAACATAGCAGCAAGCTTGCCCTAGGATACTGAGACTCTAGGGACCTGTTAGCAGGCTTTTTGAGTTCTGCACCTACTGGAGTTCTGCATCGACAGCAAGGCGAATTTTCATCTTGCATCTTCAAGCGCATTGCTTACTGGCCGGCCATCGGCGACAACTCTCACCGCATCAGTTCGAAATCCGTCCTCCTTCTCGTTGTCTTGGAAAATGTAGCACAGATCCAGGAACGAGAGCGGTGTTCCTGCCTTTTGTACTAGCCAGCAAACCGTAATTCATGCTTAGTCGGGATGGATATCAAGTCCTTGCTATCTATAAGAGCTTGCTCTCCGTTGAGGCTGGGAGATTCCATTCAAGTATCTCTCTGCGGTGAAT
>Ga0335072_10000541_pt1 | contig 72152 bp, 75 predicted proteins | sample Lox_Sample_21_FD_206725 | JGI IMG/M metagenome (GOLD analysis project Ga0335072, IMG submission 206725) | Soil microbial communities from Loxahatchee National Wildlife Refuge, Florida, United States - Lox_Sample_2.1 | ecosystem: Environmental > Terrestrial > Soil > Wetlands | place: USA...
GCTCGTGCTGTGACATTAAACGGTGAGGATGCTCAGGGGCTAGCGTCGTTTTCCGGATCTCGACCACCTCTTCTAGTAGCTTCGCCGCTCTCTGGTGCTGACCGTTGTTTATATAGGCCCTAGCCAGCTCGTGCTGTGACCTTAAACGTTCAGGATGCTCAGGGACTGGCATCGTTTTCCAGGTCCCGACCACCTCTTCTAGTAGCTTCGCCGCTCTTTGGTGCTGACCGTTACCTATATAGGCACTGGCCAGTACCTGCTGTGACGTTAAACGGTGAGGATGCTCAGGGGCTAGCGTCGTTTTCTGGATCTCGACCACCTCTTCTAGTAGCTTCGCCGCTCTCTGGTGCTGACCGTTTTCTATATAGGCACTGGCCAGCGTGTGCTGTGACGCTAAGCGGTCAGGATGCTCAGGGGCTAGCGTCGTTTTCCGGATCTCGACCACCTCTTCTAGTAGCTTCGTCGCTCTCTGGTGCTGGCCGTTGTCTATATAGGCCCTGGCCAGCTCGTACTGTGACGTTAAACGGTCAGGATGCTCAGGGACTAGCGTCGTTTTCTCAATCTCGACCACCTCTTCTAATAGCTCTGCTGCTCTCCTGTATCGGCCAAGATTGATTAAGCATCCTGCCACAAGACGTTTAACGTTCATCAGGATCTTTGATGTTTCCGTAAATTTGGACCCTAGGTTTTCAAGGACCGATGCAAGAAGAAGCTCAGCCTTAGAATCACGGTACATCTGATGTAGGAACCAACTGAGATTATAGAAAACTTGGCAAGTTTCAAAATAGTTTTCGTTGAAGCAGTCGTTAGATCGAAGGTCAACACAAGTTTCTACGTGAGGTTGAAGACGCCTCCAGAACGGTTGATAAAGGCCATACCTTTCCGTTGACAAGGCGAGTGTTGAAACTGTCGATGTCCACGCTGCTTTTTGATCTGGTTGCTTTAGTCGATCATTTGCCCATGCATGAGCTAGTGGGTGCATCGATATATCATGGTTTTGATTGACGGCTATGAGCGAAAAGGAGGCCAGGACTCCGGCTGCCATACGTAGAGAGATAACATCCAGCTTCCCTAGGGCCGATTGACGCATAAACCCCGGGAAACGAGACAGATGCCAACGAGAAAGTGTGGTTATATCTTGGTATGACTGTTCCTCACTGCCTTTTGAGATCTCCCGGGCATAGTCCCAGGCTTTCGTAAATAACAATTCTGGAACACTATCGAAATGCAGGAATGCCAGCATTCCTAATAGTTCGAGCGCATCAATGTCTCTTTGGTCTGAAGATTCTTCTAAAATCCGGGCAGAAACCTCGAAGGTCGCGTATACATCGCCGTGTATTGATTGCGCCTGTTCAGGACGGAATCGTAATAGTCGTTGACGCTGAAGCTGGAACTCGTGCGGATATTCTTCAAGCGAGCAAAGATTCTTCCTGATGAAGGCTCCTGCTTGTATAATGGCAAGGGCATGCAGCCCTAAAAGATTTACTACCTCTTTTGCGGCGTTCTGCTGGAGTGGCCACAGGTCTTCGTCGACTCCCGAAGCCTTCAGGAGAAGTGTTATTGCGTCTTCAACTTCTAACCTGTCTAGCAACCTGTGTCCAACTGTGCTGTGATTCAAGCATTCCTGATTACGTGTGGTTATAACGATACTTCCCTTATGACCCGACGGAAAGTATTCAGCGTAATCAATCTTGCGATTATCAGCATTGTCCATTATACAGAGCCAATTCTGCTCTGTGTTGGCAAGCCACCATTTCGCTCCGTCGAGAGTTTGGTCTTGCAAACCAAACTTGTTTGCAATATCGGTGAAGCCGCGCTCCAGACTCGCTTCGCTGCTGGCATCAATCCAGAAGACGGCCCAAAACCTTCGAAATCAGTTACCAGCATCTCAGTGTCAAGCTGCAGAATACATACCTCTCACGAGCATCCTCTGCAAACTTCAAACAAACCTCGCTCTTCCCGATTCCACCCATGCCGACTATGACAAATCTTTTTTGCCGAGGACGTTCTTCTTGTGAAGTATCGCATATCTTTGCACGAAGCGTTTGAAGGATTTCTTTTCGGCCGGTGAAAAAGGCATTGACTTGCCTAGGTACTAGCCAATGACGATTATCTAGATGTATCCACCCATCGTAAGCAGACTGGCTGCATAAAATCACGAGGAAGTAAGAGCCATAAACATCACATCCGATAAACGTGTACAGGTGTAGACACCGTAGGTCAGACGTGGAAATCAGGAGACTTGGCCGTGAAGAACAATTGCCTCTTAGCATGCAACATATCGACATCCACGCTTGATCCACGAAGTCGATAAAGCGCTAGTAGAGAGCTGCCATATGAAAGAGTTACTCACTCTGGACCGGTGCCATCTCCATTATGACCTGTGGCGCGATCACCAAGAGCAATGCCTTGGCGTAGGCTGCAGCAACTGCGGCCGCATACTGCTGCCATGTCTTGTTTTTGTGTGAATCCGCGTAGTCGCAGATACCTCGTATGACTAGGCAGGGAAAGTTATCCATCAGGCCCGCTGCCTCCATCTCAAAACATATGATATCGTCTTGCTCTGCTAGTCGATCGCGGGTAATGCCGTGTTTCATTACTTGATTTCCGGAGGCGATGTTACCGTGATGAATGACAGGAAATGAGTTGCCCCGAGGTAATCTGGTCTTAACAGTTTTCAGATTATCGCATTGTTGACATGTCTCGTTGTCGTCATTGACATGATCATAGTCGGCTTGGAAGAGTCGATCGTGGTCTGCACCTGGATAGGCATATATGCTGGCCCAGTCTGGATACCATTTGGCAAAGCCATTAGAAATGTATTCTGACAGCTGTTTTTCCAACCCATATTTTGCCTCGAGAGACGAGATGGCACCTAGAAGTATAGAAGGTGGCTTGCTCAATGCTCCAGTACGATGGAATTGACCCTCTTTCTCCATTTTGCCCATATCGTATTGTATTACCCCACTTCCTCCTCCGGCCGGCGTCGATACAACAATATCGCCAAGACGAATATCATTTTTCTTCGATATAGGTACTCCACCACCAATACCAACCATAAGGCCAAATCGGATGGAAGGAAAGCTAAATCGCATTGTTGTCGATACTACTGCCGCGGAATTTGTGCCTATCTGATATTTCGGTAGACAGGCGATGGCAACATTGTGGTTCCCAATACGCCCTAGAGCGTAAGTGTTCTGATCATGCGGATGGCTTGGTAGTGTGTTATGACGTTCGTCTAACATGGCTTGGGCGGCAACCGACTCGATCGGCAACGCGCATATCCAGCCAACTGTGTAGTCTTTATGCGTGAGACTTCGAATTACGTCTGCCATGGTGTGAAGGATATCAATCAGTGCTATATCCGTGCAGTAGCATACAGTCGCCCTCTGAGGTTCGGTGAATAGAATCAAGGGCAGTTTCTGGTGGGAGGAGGGTCGATAGGGAAGGAGGATCGATGGGGGGAAGGGTGGAATGCCTGGCTCGGTGAGAAGGGGCGGATCTTAGGTAGCGAAGACTTGATAAAATCGCGGGCAGTTTGAAGGCCCAGATTCCCCCAACACGACGAGGTGCTTCTGATCTTTTGTTATTCCGCCAACTGTCGACAAAGGACGGGACTAATAATCCTCTATTCTAATAGCGCGAGAAACGAGTCATCTTGTACCGGAGTAATGGCGCGGTAATGAGAGATAGTAAGGCAGATTAATCAATGGATCATTTTTGCTGGGCAAGGCTGTGGGCTCGACCATCAGTTTGAGCATAGGATGATATGAGGCCCAGCCAGGTGCGAGAGCACACGTCGAAGCGCAGGCAGGGCTAGTAGGGATCAGGCACGGGATTAGACGTTCTTGACACCCAGCAAGGTGGGATTTGAGCAAATAGGCGACCTGGGGCGAGTCGTAGGTTGGGGATCACCCCGGGCGTACCTTAGCAATCACCCAGGCGCACACTTGCGTCACCCGGCTCGCGCGGGCTCAGGGCGGGCGTCAATCTCCCCCAAGTTCTGCTCCACCCCACGTGATTAATGAACTGGTACGAGCAGCGGACCGGCGTCGCTGTTCTGTAATTTTTCGTTATTTACTTTGCTATTGCTTTCATGTTACCGGCATATGGATTTCTTAAAGTCTGCTGTCGCATCTGCAATTGCGAAGGGAAGCTCTTTGCCATACAGCCTTGGAGACAAACTTGACAATAGCGAGTCCCTCTGGACTTTACACAATGGCACGAAACGAGTATGTTCTGAAGCCCATTAGAGGTTGTGCCATGATTGACAGGCTCTTCTAGGAAGATAATTCGTCATGCAGCGTCTTTACTTTCGACATCGTCCTCAACAAGTCACGGTTGCCCTTAGCCAGAAACGCTGCCCGCAAGCTGCGCACTTTACGGCATCCTGGCATCATCAAAGTCCTTGAAGTGATTGAGACTGAAAGTACTATCTACATCGCGACAGAGAAGGTTACTCCGCTCAGCTGGCACGTCAAGCGAAAGAGTCTGAGCGAGGAAACCATAAAATGGGGGCTCTACACGGTTGCGTCAACGCTGAAGTTTGTCAACGACGATGCTTCTTCTGTTCACGGCTGTGTTCGAGCCTCATCAATCTACACAAGCGATAGTGGGGAATGGAAGCTAGGGGGATTCGATATTTTGAGTTCAATGAAAGAGGACGACGCAATAATCTACAATTTTGGTAGCTTGACGCCGGACTCCAACAGATACATGCCTCCTGAAGTTGGTAGCAACGGCTGGGCCACGATCAAAAGAAATCCGCTACCGGCGGTGGATGCATACGGTCTTGGTATTCTCATTTATGAATCCTTTAATGGCAACTTTATGGGGAGCGACCAGCTTGGGCAGCCTAAGAACATCCCGGCTGGCATGGTACAAAGTTATCGAAAGCTGATAAACCCGAACCCGAAATTGAGACTCAGTCCCGGGCACTTTTTGGAGCAGGGAATGAAGACAGGGGGGTTCTTTGAGACGCCATTGATTCACATCACGAAGGGTGCTGATAGTCTTGGACTGAAGAGCGAGACCGAGAGAGAGGAATTTTTGAGGTAGGTGAGGTATTTGCTTGCCCTGCGGACCTTCACTGACATCAACAGCCAACTTGACGAGCTGTCCGACGACTTTCCAGAAGACTTCTTCAAGATGAGGATCTTACCAGAGCTACTGAAATCGGTCGAGTTCGGAGGAGGAGGTCCAAAGGTCTTTGGGGCTATAATGAAAATCGGGGCGAAACTTTCGGATGACGAATACGAGACCAAACTTGTTCCTGTCATTGTACGCTTGTTCGCGAGCCCAGATCGAGCTCTGAGGGTGTGTTTACTCGATAATCTCCCACTTATGATTGACCGTCTTCCTCAGAAGGAGGTCAATGGCAAGATATTTCCGATGATTGTGTCAGGCTTTACAGACACAGCACCTATCGTAAGAGAGCAGACTGTCAGGGCGGTCCCTACCATCATTGGCAAACTTTCCGATCGAGTTATCAATGGAGAGCTTTTGAGATTTCTAGCCAAGACTGCAAATGACGAACAGCCAGGTATTCGCACAAACACGACAATATGCTTGGGCAAGATTGCAAGGAACATTGGTCCTAGCGCAAGAACGAAAGTTCTTTTGGCTGCTTTTACACGCTCATTACGCGACCCGTTCGTGCACGCTCGGAATGCAGCGCTGACGGTTCTGAACGGTACAATTGACGTTTACAGCGATGATGACTGTGCCACAAAGATCCTGCCTGTCGTCTGTATGTCTTTGGTTGACAAGGAAAAGATCGTCCGAGAACAAGCGAACAGAACGTTGGACAGCTATCTACAGCGAGTCCGAAAGTATGCCTTGACAATGGCTGATACGGCATTACAGCCGAGTGATGGGGTCAATGCCACCAGTGCTCCCGCAGCTCGTATGGGTAATCAGAACGACACGTCATGGGCGGGGTGGGCCATCTCTTCCTTTACCAACAAGGTGACGACGGCGCGAGGAATCATGGAATCAACAACAAACGGCCATGGAAGACTAGCTCAGAGCGGATCAGCACCAGTCTCACTTCCAGCATCTGGGCGTGCAACGCCTACGGTGCAGGCTCAACAAGTAGCCGGGAACCAACCACAAGTGGTAACTGCTTCACAACAGGTGGACGAGGTAGCTAATTTCACTGGCCCTGATGATAAAATTGATGACGGGTTCGATGCATGGGGCACAATGGATGACGAGGATGACACTTTCTTCGACGCAACCGCAAGCAGAAAAAGGACACCAAGTCCAGGACCAGCTACAGCGTTTGATGATGGCGGCGAGCCCGACTTCGCCGGATGGCTAGCCGCACAGTCTCAAGCGAAAGCGAAACGGCCTCTTCCGAGGGGATTAGCAAAGTCGACCACCGGTAGCTCTGCATCATTGAATGTGAGACCTGCGTCAGCCAATAGGGCAATTTCAACTGGCAGCATTAACTCTGGTGTTGGCGCGAGCAAGTTGGCAAGCACGACCATGAAGCCAAAGATGGCAGCGCCTGTGCCGAAGAAAGCAGAAGTCAAGACAAAGGCGCCTGAAGTCACCGAAGACGATTGGGGTGACGCTTGGGACTGAAATCTGCCTGACTCTAGCTTCTCTAAGCATATCGTTCAAGATTGGGGCCGGAGTTTGATACTGAAGGTTTTGTGATACCCCTATAAATTGGTCGAAAGGTGTTCAGTTATTAGTAGATCGGAATGCCAATATTCCTACCATTCCAAGTAAAAGGTTTCAACGCTCATATTTTGAGATGATTCTCGACTCAACTAGGAATTAGCACATCTAGCCCCTTTCGTCAAGGCTATTAGACGATACACCGGCTTTACTCTTGCATTGAACATACAAGAACGATATTGTATATGCTGGTACAGGTTGCCAAGGTTGTGCATGAAGGTACGAATCAATGCTTGACTCCATTCACCACGGCCACCTTACTGCCATTGGTTCTGTCCACCAATACCGGTGGAGGAGGTGACGGTCCAAAAACAGGCTTCGAGAGTTCGGCTGCTAGCTCATCTTCGCCCTCAAAACTGCCCTCCTCGTCTTCTTCCTCTTCTTCGTCCTCATACTCATCATCATAGTCGCTTTCAGTGCCTTCATCGTCCAGTTGTTCATCAATATCAGGTTGCGCGGTACCTCTTCCCTGCTCTCGCATGCTTTGGATGATTGACCGCATCTGCGCCTCTTTCTTGTGCAACTTGTCGAGCTCCTCCTTGTCGCGCGTCCGCTCTTCGGCCATCTCAAGGATGTTCCGATTGGTTTGGTCGTGCTTCCGAGTCAGGGTTAGATTCTCCCTTTCCAGTCGCTTCGTCTTCTTGGACATCTCCTCCATCTCCTTTCGAAACGTTAGGAAGAGCTCGTTGCTGTTATTGAGCGTGTCTTCAACCTGCTAGAGGGTGAGCCGGAAATCTCAGCTAGAGTACCGAATGAATAGAAAGGGCTGCGAGTGCTTACCTGTTTAAACTTTTCCACGTAAATGTTCAGCTGACTGCGAAGTTCTGCTTCTGTATTCGAGAAAGTCGATACTTGATTCGTTAGAGTCCGGCATCTACTTGCTTCTGCTTCGGCCCTTTTGCGCTCGACCTCGTGCTTGGCTTGAAGATGCGCTATTTCCGCATCTTTGTGGCGGAGAATCGATTTGAATTGTGATTCTCGTAGGTCTAGTGTATCTGCAATCGCCTTGCATCTTGTTCGAAACCTGCATGGCGTGAGCATTTAGTAGACGACTCTCAAAGCCGATTCACGTACAAGTTGTCTAGCGACTCATTGAGATTCGCGCCATTCGATGTGCTTTTGGAGTTCATAACATCTTGCACATTCAAGAGCAAGTCGTCAAGTCGCTCATTGACAAGTCCCCGAGCTTGCTTTTCAGTGTCCTCAAGTCGCTTGTTCTCGTCCTGTAGCCACGATCAGCCTAGAGGTTTGTAAAATGATGCGGTATATCTTCGTTGCGAACCTTCATCTTTTTGTTCTCCTTTGTCAGTTCGCGACACAACTTCTCTAGCTTGTCCTTTAACGTATTGGTCTTGCTGTTCTCGGACTTCGCTTTATCGGCTTCCTTCTGCAACAAGTCTGCTCGTTTCTTGTTCTTGGCATGATCTCGTTCCAGCTTCTTCATGTCCGCCAGCAGCTCAGAGTACTTCCTCTGGACAGTTTCGATCTTATTGAGTGGTTCGAGATTGTTGAGTAGCTGGTTGAGATCACGAGTTGCCTTCTTGACCTCACGCTCTGCCGTCCAGGGATGAAAAATTAGCTAACGAGCTCTTTGTATTTCCTCTAGCAAAAATGCGAAAGGGACCACACACCAATTTCAGCTTCTTGATCTTTCTCGCCGGCTGCATCTTGCTCCAATTGCGAGATCTTTGCAGCTAGCGCTTTAGACATTTCATCTGGGCCATATTTGTCTTTTTTGCCTTTACCCTTTTTGTTTCCAGGCGCTATGGGCGTGGGTGGCGGAACCGAATCTACCGGGTCGGTATGTCCATTGGTGAGAGCGGTGTTCTGAGGGGTGGAGGTCGCTTGGGCATGCTGGACTGCGGCCGCCATACCGCCACGGACAGGTTGTAAACACGTTCAAACGGCTTCCTTGTAGGCACCGACCGTAGGATGGCGGAAAAACAGTTGCGCATGAGGGATCCTTCGTTCACGAGATGCGCCAGTGCAGCTAGACGACAATCGACAGAGGTATAAATGGACCGAGATGAGACCGTCGGATTATCCGAAGCTACTACTGTGCAAAGAAGGGGCCGAGTGGTTGGTTGGACTCTGCAATGCTCGTGTCCTTGACTCTCTGCGACAGCAATGCACGAGCGGATCTGGGTTTCCACCGTGCACTAGTTGATGCCGCAGCCGCCAAGGGATCTTTGAGATCAAAGCGGAGATCACCCCCAATCTAACAGATTTTCTGAGAGGTGAAGAGCACGTCGCTTAGAAGGTCCTCATCTACTTCGAAATGCAGAGTATGATGAGCGATCAGTTTGCGGCGTCAAGGTAGGGCGACGACTCTTGACGCGTCACATAAGAAGAAACTTCTTTCCGCCACGCTTTGATTCATCAACTAGCTACGCCTCCGTCAAAAGTGCCTTGTCAGACAAACTCTGCCATTGCCTGATGCAAAATCAACGGACATAGCTGGCAAGGAAGTGCACCACCATCTCACGATTGCCATCGCACAAAGACGATGCTTCGGCATGTCTCCTCTTACTCCCGCGGATTGCCTTGGTTCCGATGTCTTCGACACTATGCCTCCGTAACGGACGTCAGCAGGTATCCACAGCCTGGTGACAGCCTCCATGGATTTACACTCAGCAAGATCAAGCATGTTCCAGAGCTCCACCTAACAGCATTACAGCTGCAGCATACCAAAACAGGCGCAGATTATTTACACATCGCAAGAGAAGACCAGAACAATGTTTTTGCTATCAATTTCAAGACAAACCCAGTCGATGATACGGGTCTACCTCATATACTCGAACATGTCACACTCTGTGGCAGCGAGAAATATCCTGTTCGAGATCCGTTCTTCAAGATGATGCCACGGTCATTGGCTAACTTCATGAATGCATTTACATCCTCCGATTATACTTCATACCCCTTCTCGACGACTAACAAGCAAGACTTCTGGAACCTCTCTTCAGTCTACCTGGACGCGACACTCCGACCTCTTCTCAAGCGCGCTGATTTCTTGCAAGAAGGATGGCGACTCGGACCCGAGGATCCTAGGGAGATAGCAACTCGCGACAATGTGCTTTTCAAGGGTGTCGTGTATAATGAGATGAAGGGTCAGATGTCCGATGCGAGCTACTTGTTTTATGTCAGGTTCCGAGATCATATATTTCCGTCATTACACAATTCTGGAGGAGACCCCGATAAAATGACCAACTTGACCTATGAACAACTGGTGGCATATTCAAGAAGAAACTATCACCCAAGCAATGCAAAACTCTTTTCCTACGGCGATCTTGATTTGAATGAACAGCTACAATTTGTCGACGGGGTCCTCCAAAGGTTCGAAAAAGGGTCGGCAGATCAATCCATTAAAATGCCCCGAGACCTTAGTCAAGGCCCGCTTGAATTTACGGTACCTGGGCCCATCGACACCATGCAAAGTCCGGATCGCCAAACAAAAAGCTCCGTCACGTGGTTAACCTGTGAGACATCGGATATTGTCGAGACGTTCTCGCTGAGTATCCTATCGTCACTACTCATGAGCGGCTATGGCTCGCCTCTGTACGAAGGCTTGATCGGGAGTGGCCTAGGCTCAAATTTCAGTCCCAATACAGGCCACGATACGTCCGGACGTGTGGGCATCTTCTCCATTGGGCTTGATGGCATGAGAAGCGAAGATGTGCCGGAATTCAGAGATACTGTTCAATCGATATTGCGCGACAAACTAGACGAAGCATTCCTACCTCATAAGATTGAAGGATACATGCATCAGCTGGAAATAGCCCTCAAGCACAAAACTGCGTCGTTTGGAATGGGGATCTTGGAGAAGACAGTGCCTGGTTGGTTCAATGGAATTGACCCCATGGAGTCGCTAGCTTGGAACGAAGTAATCGATGCATTCAGGCACAGATTGTCCGACAAAGACTACCTCAAAAGGCTGGTCGAGAAGTATTTCCAGAATAACAAGTGCCTTCTCTTTACCATGGAGCCAAATCCGTCATTCAATGAAGCGAACGAGGTATCGGAAGCAAGTCGAAAGGAAACAATCCTTAGAGAGCTCGAGTCACAGGCCGAAAATCCAGAAAAAGTAATGGAGGCGCTTGGTAAGCAAGAGCTTGACTTACTACACGAGCAGGAGAATGCCAAAGATAGCAACATAGAGTCTCTACCAAGTCTTCACATCCAGGACATCAGCCGCCAAAAGGAAAAGAAGCCCGTTCGAAAGTCTCAGATTGGTGGAGTGGATTCCTTGTGGAGAGAAGCCTCGACAAATGGCATCACCTATTTCCAGGCAAAACACGTTTTGGAAGGCTTGCCGGATGAGCTTCGACTTTTGCTACCATTGTTCACAGAAGCTCTGATGCGATTGGGAACGAGAACGAAATCTGTAGGAGACCTTGAAGCAGAAATCCTGCTAAAGACAGGAGGAATCTCGGTCTCACCATTCACTCGACCTGATCCCTGGAGCCTGGACAAGTACAGTGAGGGGTTGATCTTTGATACCTACGCGTTGGACAGGAACGTTCCCGCCATGTTTGACTTGATGCATACCCTGGTGCTGGAGACAGACTTTTCCAGTTCAAAAGCCGTAGGCGCCATACAGGAACTGCTGGAGTCCAAGAATTCCGGCGCTCTCGACTCCGTCGCAGAAAGCGGTCACCACTTTGCAATTACCAGTGCATCGGCTGCACTATCGAGGCGAGGTCTTCTCCAAGACCAATTGTCTGGCTTGGCGCAGGTCGATGCGAATGCACGTCTCCTCGCTGATGCCCGGACAAATCCAGCAAGCCTGCAGAAGCTGGTGGATAAGTTGAAGCTCATCCAATCTTTTGCGATATCTCATTCATCCTCGCTCAGTCTCCGGGTAGTCTGTGAACCTTTGTCGGTTGGGACAAATCAGACGCTAATTGAGAAGTTCCTTCGCACGCTGCCAGCCGCGAGTAAAGTCCCGCCTATGTCTAGCCAAGTACCATCATCCTCATTATCTCGGCAGACATTCTTCAATCTTCCATTTCAAGTATCATACACCGGGACCTGTTTGCAGACCGCTCCATTCATATCGCTTGATAGTGCAGCTCTCACCATTCTTGGTCAGCTCCTCACACACAACTACCTGCATCCAGAGGTCCGGGAGAAAGGTGGTGCGTATGGTGCTTCAGCCAGTGCCAGTCCCGTCAGCGGTCTTTTCAGCATGTCTTCCTACCGCGATCCGAATCCCCGGAATTCGTTAAAGATATTCTACAACGCCGGCAAATATGCCCGTGATAAGGCCTGGTCAGCGCGCGAGCTGGAGGAGGGCAAGCTGAGCGTCTTCCAGCAGATCGATGCGCCAATGAGTGTCAGCAGCGATGGCTCCAAAGAGTTCATGCTGGGTATCACAGAGGAAATGGACCAGAAGATGCGAGAGGATCTCCTCGATGTCACCAAGGAGGATGTCCAGTCGGTGGCTCAGAAATACCTCGTCGACATTCAGGCCGAAAATCAAGCTGCCTGTGTATTAGGTGAGAAGAAGGCATGGGTTGAAGAAGGTGAATGGCAAGTCAAGCAGCTTAAGATGGGAGACTGAGCTGTAAGGGTTGCGGCCTGACTCAAGACCTGTTGTATTACCATTCTCGTTTGCTATCATGCGTAGATACCCTCTCAACTTCGATGTTGTTGTACTGAATCCAGATACTCATATTTGGCATTTCCAACTGATTTTCTTGTTATTCGTCATTCGTCATTACCATTCATGCGCGACTCGAACAGAGCCTACGTCTACGATCTAAACTCACCATGGTCGGAGATCACAAGTCATTGCTATGGCAATCATGCGCTAAATTGAAGGCCGGTGATCTACTTTGCTTGCAAACTCCCCAGGGAGATGTTTGTAGTAGAGGAAATTACCGGCCATCACACGCCTATTTCAGACCTGCCTTCTCAGAAGCACAGAGAAAGCAGACTAGAGGTGTGAGGACATACAGGGGTGGTCTCTTCAATCTTCTCATTTCAATGTAACAGGCAGTAAGTATAAGGCGAAAACGCAATTGGTGGAAGGACTGACTTCCACCATTGTTAAGCTGATTGTGAAGCGCCCTTTTCTTACCAAAGCTGGAGACCGCGCATGTCACTCCGGCCTAGTAGCAGATTGGCTAGCTTGAAGGTATGAACCGGGCGGCAGTACGCTTCTGGGCTGTTTGTACAAGATGCAGGTCGGTGAACCTTGTCAACAAGTTTACAGGGGAAAGGTGGTCACTGGGTTTATGATGCTCATGACTTTCGGGTGTCCTTTATGCAAGATTCCGGGCCCCCAGTCATAGGATATTAGACAGTTCATTGCCATAACGGGCTGGGCTTGCATAAGAACGTTACACCGACATTTATGCAAGTTTCTCCTCCTAAACTCAAGACCAAAAAGGACGACTTGGCTTCAGATTTCTACAGGTTGAGTGCAAGTCATCACGCTCCACTGATTGGCTGTGACATTTAGACGCGCTAGGACATTGAAGAACGGGTCCGGGCCCAATGTCAGGGCAGCAGAAGCCGCGCATGCTACTCGAGGTCTACCGTGTAGAGTACTGCCCTGACAAGGGGGCTCTCATTTGGCTTCCGGCGCCTTTCCTTCTTTTGCACACTGACCGTTTGAACAAAATTAGAGGTTAAGCTTGGTATGGTTAGAGAGATGACGTGCCCCCCATGCAGGGCTTGACAACCCCCTGACCAAAGATCCACATCCTTTTTCCGACTCGCCACTCGACGTTGATCAGGAAGAACTCCCCAAGCACTCAAACTGGCCAGCTCTTCTTCTGAAGGACAACAGAAACAGAAATTGTACTTGACCAGAGCAGGCCCTGCTGTTGCTTGAATGCCGCTGACGGTGTACTTGTGGTAATCTCGTCTTTTCTATCCCCCCAATGATATTGCAAGTGATAATGAGATCAGCGGCATCTACTAGGACCACCAAGCTCCACTAGAACACTACCTATCTAGTCTCCACTCTGCTCAGTCTGGCTAATATTGATTGTCCCATCAAGCCTCATTTCCCCAACCCAGCCATACAGATGATCCCGGTCATACCTCAATTTTCTGCTGCGGCAGCTGCCGAGGTGTACTGCTCGACAATTGACAGATCAACTTGCAACCTGGACGAATGCTTAGGCCCCAGTGTCAGTGCACTAAAGCATCTCCGAAGCATCCCTATGCATCCCTAAAGGCATTTCATTACTTGCATCATACACTCGTTACCATTTCTTGATCGATACCTCACCTGGTCCTTAGGTGTGAAAAGGATCTGGATGAAGAGAGCACACGACCACCAAAACAAAACTCCTCATGTTAATTGGTGGAACTGCAGTTGGGTTCTGTAGTAGGAGGAAGGCGTGGGGCGGGGGAGAAGATGGCAGGCATCTTGCCGTCGATTAGGTGCTCTGATTGCGGCGTGGATGTTGAACTATCTATGATGGGAGAGCACGTGTGCTCGAAGCAGTCCGAATGTAAGGTACCTCGTCTTACACTCAGTCCACATACTAACACTAGGATGAAAGTTTCACCTTTTCCTCAGTTAAGCATCGCACAAGTCCCATCAAAGTCATCGTCTGAGACTGCGTTTGACCGACCCTTTGCCTCCAAGGCCGCCAGAGCCCCTCCACCACCACGGTTACAGACAAATGCAATAGGTACGCAGAGGAAACCAGGTCACGGCCCGACGGAAACTGACAATCGACAGGTCGACCATTGGTACCACCAAATGAGCTTACGCCGGCTAGCAGTGGTCGGGGTTCCAATGCCATATCCCCTATAAGTACATCATCCGGGCGGTCGCCGTTTCGAGCACCTTCACGAGGCATGACCATGCCATCGCGAGCAAGGCCACCATCTCCCGAGCTCTCGAACCTCGATTGCGCTTTCCCTCCATTTCCTACCAAAGTGTCAAGAAGCAACACTCCAGTTTCTGATTCAAGGTCTCAGAACTCAGACAATGAAAACACCTATGTGCGAGCGCACGCCGAACCATACAACATTCCACTATCAAGGAGAGGGTCGACGAGCAGTTCCGGAACGAGAAAAAGGAGCAAGACTGTTGGTCGAGGTCCCGATATTGCACAGGCGCCATCTACCGCAGGTGGTGGGAGACGACCGTCGTTAGGCGGTGGTAATGTTGGAGCAAGACCAGGTTTCAAAAATGCTCCGCCCCTACCGTCACCCCTGAGTGGTGTTGCTTCGAGCGTGACCCAGCAGCCACCAATTGGAAAAGAACCGGCGCCTTCATTAGCTGATCGACCGACTAATGCGTCCCTTAGAGATGGAAAGGGCCCCTTCCAGTTTCCATTCAGCCCTCCAAAAGTAAACAAATTCGTTGACACGGACTTGAACGCAGAGGAAGGGCAAAGAGGCGGGCAAAGAGGCAGGCAAAGAGCGCCCAATATAAATACGAGCAAGAAGGAAGAAACCGAGATCTCAACGAGGGAGGACGACGGGAAAATTCAACTCGATGTGGCGAAACCAACACAGCAATCGTCAACGGCCACGCCCAGAATTGATGGTCCATCATATCGCACAAGGCGGCCACCTCCAATCGCTAACACCTGGGCAAAGGAACTGGAAGTTGGGGGTACAGATTCTTCCCAGAATCCCCGTGTTTCTCTAAGTCGGTCCCAGACGTTTCCTCTGCCAACGGGGAATAATACAGCTGTCGAGATTACAAATAGGGCCGGTCAGAGACGCCCATCTGAGCCACCAGTAACGTCGCAGCCTTCGTGGCCATTAGCTGCTGTTACAGACGCATCGCCAGAGACGCCCTCGACGCAGGCGCCCTTGCCAAGTATCATTTCGTTCAGCGGACGACCGTACCACAGCCCTTCGGATTCAGCTTCATCCTATGGCACGATCAATTCTGTTCCGCAAAGTGCGAGTTCCCGATCCAGTCACCCATTACAAGAGACCGAGCCTGAAAGGACGCCAGCCACTAACAGCCGACATGACGAGCATGAGGCGCATGAGGCAGAAATCTTGACCCCTCCCAAGCCTCCGCTACTCCACGCACCTGACTCTCCCACTGATCCGGCATTCCAGAATGGACGTCTAACACCGGTGGAACAGCCGGAGCTACATCATACGCAGACAACGCCCGAGCCTCCACCACAAACTTTCATCAAGCCAGTCAGTGATCCCAAACAGGATCCGAAAGGACGCCCAATGTTGCGCTCGAAAACGACTGGAGGCAACAAAGGGCAGTGCCGAGGTTGTTCGAAGATTATAGCAGCAAATCAAAAGTCTGTGTCCAGCGCCGACGGACGTCTTACAGGCCGCTACCACAAAGAATGCTTCGCGTGTACCACTTGCCATAATGCCTTTGCAACGGCAGATTTCTACGTTCTTAGAGACCAACCATATTGTGCACAGCATTATCACACTCTCAATGGGTCCCTCTGTGGAAGTTGCCGACATGGCATCGAAGGCCAATACCTCGAAGCAACCCGTTCAGAAGCTAAGGGCGCCGAGAAGTTCCATCCGAAGTGTTTTACCTGTGTGATGTGCCGCGTGGTGCTCAAGCATGACTACTTCGCGCATCATGGAAGGTTCTTCTGCGAACGAGATATTCATCGCGTGGTAAGTCCACCAAATAGACCACCGAATGGCCGCGGCCCAACCACTAGGCCTGGTCCAGGAGGCAATTCCTACCTATCAGCAGGTAACGCAATGCCACGTGGCAAATTTCCGGAGAAAAGATCTACGAAACTCATGATCATGTCATAAACATCATTTCCTCGTACCTTCATGTTGCGACAGACATTTCAGCAGTCTCATTCAGGGCTAGCTGCAAATCCACAGCGCATGGAATTCTTTCATCGCACCATAGCGGCTTTCATTTACACCGCCTTCACTTACAGCACGAGCATATTACGATACCCACATAGAGAGCGTTGAGGTATATTTTGAGTGTGGATTTTTACATCTAGAATCGGCGGGCTGGCATTGAATTGTGGTGGAACCATGATGATATTCCTATCTCAGGAGATAGTTGACCTGTGATGTACATTCTAATCTGACATACGTTTTAAATTAACTATGGCCATGAGTCATGTAACTGACAAGTCCAAGCCCGTCCGTCCGTTTCTTTCCAAGCGAACCTCATGTCGTTTAACTGCTCTTCGGCTATGGTACTTTAAGCGCTGGTTGGGACTTGGCGATGTGACCTGCCAGCTTGGAGCTCGCATACAGCAGGATGCAAACTGCATTAGCACGACCACTAAGGCCAAACGGCGTTCTAGCTCGAAGCTTCCAATATCAAAACCTCGATTGGGTTATGTTTCATCCGAATTCACCAATTTTCAGACTCGCACTTGGCTCCCCAAAAAGCAGACACGGGGAGTGGAGATCAAGGTTGCCGGTTTTACTACTCCGGAAAATGCCGGCGACGGTTAAAAGCAGCTATGAGGAGCGGAGCTTTCACCAACGACTACCCGTGTACGTGTGTCGAGTAACGAGGTGGGAAGCATTGTACGAACGAATTGTGCTTATACCTTTCGCTTCGCCTTGCTGCAAACAGCATAGCTTGGTCCTAAACGTCCCGCAAAAGGCACTGCTCGTCTTCTGTGACTAAGCTCCAGCTGCTTAACTCATTCGTCAATGCACCCTCTCCCTGAGTGCTCCGGGAGCCCCACATTACTCTCCCTTCCCGCTGCCATCTTTCTGTCAACTTTAGACGATGCGGGCCTATTTCGCGACCTAGTTGTCCTCTTTTAACTCCCCCTCCAATTTCACCTGAGATTCCGAACTGGCTCCTTGACACGCCTCGGTGGGAACTATACCGGCCCTCGCGGGGCTGAGGAAAAGGAGGAGAGGAGCAGGACTTTGCGCAGGTCGATCTGGCATTTCCCGTCCCGATCTAGCGGGTGAGCGACGCCGCCCTGAGCTCACGCGACCCGCGTGAGGCCAGGTGAGTGTTGGTAGGGGATGGGTGAGGTCGGTGTGATGTCTTTGGATGTTACATGGGCGAGACCGAGGTGATCCCTCACCCACGACTTGGGGGTGCTACAGAGCAACTCCATTCTTGGTATGATAAACGAGCCGCATTTGTAGGGACCCGGAACTTGAAGCCTGCTCCTCCCAACTGCTGCCTACTACACTGCAGTAGAGCGAGTCTGAGGCAAGAAAATTCATCGAGATCTGTAACGTGGGTATTAGCCTGTCGTTTTCAGGCTGGACAGGTCGACTTACTGCGCTAGAGCTTCGGATGAAAACCGAGTCCTATGCTCGCGAGCTACCCCGAAAGAATTTTGCCTTGCGGCCCGTTGCGATAAAAAATCATCGTCAAGATGGGAAGAAATCTCCCATCCTTTCTCGTGGACGACGCGAGGAACTCGCTGTTAGCTCCGTAGCCGCCAGTGGCTTCTGCGCCACCAAGTAGCAAGCGTCTCAGCCACTCAGCCTTGTACACTTCACCATGCCATTATTTTTTCAGCAGGCCTGCTTTTTCTAGAGATGACTTGAACGCGTTTCACACAACTATAGTGGCTGCGGAATTTTTCGGTGGCACTGAGCTTTTCTCCACCGCTGATGTTGAGCCTCAAGTTAAGGTCGCCATGCTCGCCAGAGGCAGAGCCTGGTGTGGGCTGAACGGCTTGCTTGGCGGCATACACAGCCTCAAAAAGCTGCCCAAAGACCGCAACCTCAATTTCTCACTGTGAACTTTCTCTTTTGCCACCCTCGCCGATACCGAATTTCCTTCTCGACTCCCTTTCAATGTCATTCTCAATCTTCCATTGACGTGGGAAATGGGAAGGGAATACCCTTTTGCCGGGCGTGATGAGCAACATCCCTGGAGCCTGAAGAGACCATGGGAGATGGTGGGTTACAGCCAGTCTGGCCCAACAGGTCAGTGGCAGGACAAACAGCATCAAGGGAAGAGGCTCTGTCTCCCTGAGTCTTTTGGGAATACCAATATCCAGATGCAAATGACATCAGCTATGCCCCCGTTACCATCAAACGTAACATCGGAGCCGCCAGGCTTCGTGGAATCGTCTATAACCTTCTCCGGCCTAGACGAAATCTCAGGCCTTCTTTGGAGCAATGACGGCTCCGGAGCTTCCCCACTAAATTTACAACTTTCACCCAACTCGTTAGCGGATTGTTTCCTCCAGCCAGCGGCATATTTTCCTGCCTCATCTAGTACCGTCAACAGCTCCAACGAACTGTGGACCTTTGCGAGGTTACCTGAGACACTGGAACGACTTCCTGACTGTTCAAAAATAGACTCCATGTCATATCCCGGAGGCCCAATGAGTGGCAATCCATTGCATTATCCTGAAGATCCCCAAACATCACTGACGCCTCTCAACCTCCCAGCAATTGATTCTTGGGGATTACCAACCCCAAGCACACCTTGGAGTCAGCAAAGCGAACTTGGCAATGAAATGCAATCGACACCCGTTAGTCCCTCAGGCATTGCGTCGTTGAGTTCACCTACAGGAGCGAGCTCCTGGAGCCAGCCCAATCAACTGAACACTCAAATACCGTGGCTAAAACTCTGCCCCACTGGGGTAGACTCGTTCAGTTCGTTCGATATACCGAAAGAAAATGTTCTTAGGAATCAAGATTGCTCGCTCAACAGTAATCTGCTTCAGGATGTCACTATCCAGATGGACGGCCACAGCACCGAGAGTGAAATTTCCAAGGCCCTTTTGCTTCAGACGAAACAACTAGATTCTTTGGGCGGGAACTTCGCACCCTCATCAATTAGTGATAAGTGTAGTCAGACGTCGTACGAATGCAGCCAAAACGGAGTCGCGGAAAATGTGACAACGACATTGCTTGACGACTCTAAATATCCTTCTCGTGCGGAAAGCCTCCTCTCCACTCAGTTCGAAAAGAGTACGCTGGAAAACGCGCTCGCCGAAGACTACTCTTCTTTCCAGTCACACGTCGCTCAAAACCAGGAGGCCCTCGACAACGCCCGGTCTGAACGGAGTGAAGAGGTCCACGAAGTCGGATATGATACCTGCTTCGGAATGGTACGTTCACTGTAGAGAAAAGTGCACAATCGGAAATACTTAACTGACGGCATCCACACAGATCCGAACATGCCCTGTCAAACTGCAAAGTGACTTTTTCGACACCAAATCGGACGTGGATCAAGAAGTGACCCTGAAAATATACCGTGATACGGTGATGGTTCGCCATGCCCAGACCGCGAAGTACGGAGGGCTTCTTGATCATGGCACTGGCCAAGCTTTAGCTGCCCTGTCTCGAAATTATTCAATAACATTCGAAGCATTCTTAGACGAGAAAGCTCCCACTTTGAAGAAAAGCACATCCAATAATTGTCGTTCATTGCGAATAATCCTCTATGGGCTTCGCCAAGATAGCGATGCTGTTGGCACATTACTCTCAGAGAACAAACTGTATCTTCAACAGCCCAACACGTTCGACTCTTCCGCGGTCTACTTCAATCCGCAGTACCTCCTCCGACCTGGATCGGAATTCAAATTGCAGGTCCAGGAAGACTTCCAGAGTTCCGCTCGAGAGAAGCAAATGGTCCAGGCCGTCAGGTCTCAGATACTCCACGTATTCGATGCGGCGGTGGGACCTGCCACTTTCTGTGAGGTGCAAGTAAGCAAACGACTAGCCGCAGATCTAAAATCGTACGCAGGCCGGAAGGCTCCTTTCTTCACCTTTCCCACTTATTTCATTGCTGACCTTTTCCAGGTACCAGAAGAAAGCTTTGGCTATGATGGTTGAAAAGGAATCTGGAGAGATAGAGAACCCGAAATTCTCTCCTTTATGGGTACCTAAGGTGCTGAATGGAGGATCGAAAAGGCCAGTCTCCATCCTCCATCGTGTGATTCTGTACTATGCTCACATATTTTGTCTCTTCAGGTACTGGAACTCTGTAACTGGGCATAGTCAGCACCATCCGCCTCCACTATGTCTAGGCGGGCTACTCGCAGACGTCGGTAACACCCTTTCTGGGGCTTAGCAGCACATAGAGTCTAACGCTTGTTAGGAAATGGGATTGGGAAAGACGTTGACCATGCTGGCACTCATTGCGGGGTCCATAGAGCACCCCGATAGTCTACACCGCCTCAGCAGACACAATACAGAGAGTTCCGGCATTGCGCAGGCCTCCAATACCACTTTAATTATCACTCCGCTCTCTGGTATGTAATGACTGTCCTAGGTTACGGGTTTTCGGAATCACTCACACATCCTCAGCTCTATCAACCTGGGAAGAACAAATTATGAAGTTAGTCCTGCAGTGAAATTTGCATCTTGCTCATTTACTCATCAACATAGGCATTTCCAACCCGGCTCCATTAAATACTTGCTCTACCACGGCGCGGAAAGAGAGCAAGATATCTCAAATCTCCTAAATAACGACATCGTTATCACCACTTACGATACCCTCAAGGCGGACTGTCCAACCAATTCAAAGAGGAAATCAAAACGATCCGGAACTCTACACTCCATTGACTGGTGCAGGGTAGTATTGGACGAAGGTGAATTGCTAAATCTCATACTGATTGCCTGCCACTGCTGCTAACGGGTCGCCCAGCACACATAATTAGAAACCGGTCATCTCAAGTATTTAACTCTGTACACACGCTTCAAGCAAGGCACCGGTGGTGTTTGACCGGAACTCCAATTCAGAACCGGATAGAAGATTTTGGGGCTTTAGTCGGTTTCCTCCGTGTGTACCCGTTCGACAGCCCAGGCCAATTCCATACCAATTTCATCAGCTCTGTCCAGAAAGGAAACAACATAGGAATCAAAAGGCTCAAGGCTCTTGTCCAGGCTATTTCCTTGAGGAGAACGAAAAAATCCGTATTTGGGGAGCTGAGTCTTGGACCACGCGTTGAGAGGGTCCAATCAGTCGAGCTCAGCGAGGAGGAAAAGACCCTTTACACCATGGTAAAGAGATCATGGACTTACGCCGTTGGTAACTCGGGATCCGTAAGGAACATCTTCCAGACAATCACGAAGCTCAGACAGATTTGTGATCACGGCCGGGAGCTTCTATCTCCGGAAACCCTCGCCGTCTTGGACCAAGGTTACATCAATGAAGAGCGGTTGGAAGCAATGTCCAGAGAGCCACAACCATGCGAAAGTTGTGGTGCGGTGGTTCAAGATCCCGACTCAGACGAAATCGCTAACCGTCTTCTGTCATGCCTGCACTTCCTTTGCAATCAATGTTTCCCAAATAACCCAGGAGGCGATACCGAAGAGACATTATGTCCGATGTGTCCAGCAAGTGGGACATATGATTCATTTTCGGAAGATGAGAAAGTTACGGACCCATTTCCGGACCCATCTCAAGACGCTATGGATATCGATTATTCATACCGTCCGTCGTCGAAAGTTTTGGCTCTACTGCAAAACTTACGCGCTGATCGGTTGGGATCTGCAAAAGATCCGATCAAAAGGTAGGCCCGCCTTCTTCACTAGCAACTTATTCGCTCATTATGGTTTCAGCGTCGTATTTACTTCTTGGACCAGAATGCTCGACTTAGTCGAAAAGGCCCTAGCGTCCGAGAAAATCATCTTTCAAAGGATCGACGGAGGAAAGTCTCTCCGACATAGGAGACATGCGATTCAATCGTTTCGTAGCAATCCGTCATGCACGGTATTGCTAGCTTCGATTGGGAGTGCCGGCGTTGGGTAAGGCAGCAGCTTAGACTCTTCTTCCAATGCTGCGACTCTTTGGACTGTAGGTTGCTGGTTCTGACTGAAGATTAGGTTGGACCTTACGGCTGCTAGCCGTGTTCATCTTCTTGAGCCCCAATGGAATCCAATGGCAGAAGAACAAGCGCTTGATCGCGTTTATAGACTTGGCCAGACTCGAGAGGTGATAGCCATTCGTTACATTGTCAAAGACTCTATCGAAGAGGTGAGGCACAGTGATTCCAGAAATACCTGACAACGGCTGCTCTAACCGATCTAGTACGTCTTGCAAACTCAAAGTGCAAAGTTGAACCTAATTCAGGCATCACTTGATGATGGATCTCTGAGCCGCGTCGATATTATTAAGGAGAGGTTGAAGGTCGGCCTGCTCTCTATGTCCAAGCATCCTGAATGTCAGCTAACAGGTGGCAGAATCTACAAGCCGCTTTGAAGTGAAACTCCACTCAACGAACTTTCTAGTGTGGAAGGGATAAGGGTATGTCTAACGGCAGGCTGTACGATAGGGGAGGCATGGCAATGATGGGAAGGCAGAGCCCAGAAACACGTTCAGGGTAGAAAGCTTGCTTCCTGCTATTTGTGTGTGTCCTCGCTATCTCTAATAGATGCTTCAAGGGACAGTTCTCGTGCCCATAAGGGGCTAGTGACCAATTGGCCCCACCACACTAGAAGGACAGAGAGCTTTAATGGTACACAGTAGCAATGCCTTCCGGACCTGCAGAAGGGGATATGGGTGTCCTCATCTGACCACTGGACGGTCAAGGACAGTGGTGGCATATGAGGTCTTATACTCGCCAACATTGTAGCCGGCCGTCTATCCTTCGTTCGTCGTCCTGGCCCTCTCGGCTTGAACCTCTCTGACTAGATCGTCCCAGCTCTTGTCGAAGTATTGTTCAACTTTCCGCATACCAGCTAAGGACGTAATAGAATTCCCCACCGAATTTTTTGGGTAAGGATCCGCTCCTTGCTGTAGTAAGAATTTGATACCTTCAACATTGCGGCGCAAGTAGTATCTGACTAAGGAATAAAGTATGGAAAGTCCGTTACCCAAATCGACATTGACATCGGCTCCATTACCAATAAAGTATCTCGCCAGTGGAATTGAGCCTCTCTCTAGAGCATATTGGACTCCTTTCGAAAAGGCCCTCTTCCCAACAACATATTTGTGCATTCGGTGAAGGATTTTGAAGATCTCTTCTTCTTCTATTTTCTCGTCGGCCTTGAAAATTTTGTAAAACATATAGGAATATTCGAATAGATGCGCACCGTGACCGAGTAGGATTTCAACCATTTCCGGATTGCACGTATCAAGTGCAGTTCCGATAACAGAGCCATCCGTGACGTTGGCGCCTCGGGTAATCAGATGCTTGATTACTGCCATGTTTTCACCCTCAATGGCGGCGCATAGAGCATGTCCTTTTATACCTTCGGCATCAGGGTAGATTGAAGGATATTCTTCAAGCAGCAAATCCATCATAGTAGGAGATGCAGTTTGGGCCGCAGCTTTCACAAAAGCCATATACTGCCAGCCGTCAAATTCCTTGACTCTACCGCGGATGTGACTGCGGACGAACTCAACTTGATCTGTCTTTATTGCATCTTCCAAAATGTGTGCCAGCTCCACTGGTTTGAATTGATCAGCGGGCATTTCGCATGCGGTATCCTTCATGCCCGAGAGGTGGTATTGGTGGGTCTTTGACCTATGCCGCGAGAGGTCTTTTTCGGATATAAATCCAATATCAGCAAACTCGCAATTTGGTTCCGGACATTTGATGGGTCTGTTGTGGATCCTAAGGTGGGAGTCGCGGTCCGAACGGGTGTCGAACCCGACGCGATAGTATTGGCAGCGAAACCTGTCACATTTGAATAGTCCACGGCCGTAGAGAGAGCGCAATTTCTGGCAGAGGCAGGTTGGCGCGTGTATCCGAGAAGGACACAACATCGCTTCGAGCTGTCTACGAATCGTCAACCTGGTGGAGGAAACCGTGGAAGGATCCTGGTCTACCCAGCTTGAATCTATGGATTCAGGATTAGCAGTGCTCCCATGAGAGAGGAGCCCACTATGCCGAGCAGATACTTACCGCTCTGTTCTAGAAGGCCGCTTTTCTGCTTCCGCATGAAGCTATCCATATGGATCAACAGTTCGTACAGATTAGGGTATGCTTCGAAGGGTTGGAATTCAATCTTTGCAGCGTGGTGGCCCTTGCCATCGGCTTGAAAGAAGTAGTTCTCTCGAACGTCCGCAAAAGTCGAAAGGATATTATGGAGACTTTGCAGTGGCTCCGGCCCAAGATGTTGAGCACATTGCCGTATGTGCTCTAGCCACTCATCTGCAGCGTACGTGAACAGCACGTAATCTCCGGACAATATGTTGCTTCCAATATCCTCAGTGGAAAGGGCATCATTGAAACACTCGAATGACAAGTATGACAGGCAGACGGAAGCTATGCCGAGATTTCCGTCGGTGTTATTAAGAAACTCGTTGCTTTGTTTTCCGAACACATACCTGCAGCAATTGATGTTAATTGAGATGCGAGATGAATGCAAGAAAGGACCGATACGCACTCTTTGGCCGTGAAATGTACGAACTGAACGACATTGTTCTCAATCTCAACTATTGGACCGCACAGCTTGAGAATGTCTCGAAAGGCTTTACGACCCTTCAGAAAATCTTTCTGGCCTGGTGTGATGGCAAGGGCTTGCAATAATTCCTCTACAGTCGGGGAAACGTTGGCACAGCCTATCCATTCCATGACCTTGCGTACCATCAGACGCTCTTTCGAATTTAAGTTCTGCTCAATTCTGGCGAGAATCCGAGCATAACTAAATGCCAATATTGTAAGCTCCAATTCAATGATATGGGACGGGTAATAAGTATGGATTACTTACGCTTGATCGAGACCCTCAGGAAGGTGGTCAATTTCATTTCGAATGTCAGGCAAATTGTCTTGAGACATGACGTTTCTCATCACTAGTTTCACATAAAGGAACATCCCTGGCCCTTCAAGTTAGCAACGTGCCGCTGATCAAGGGTAAGTCTCGAGTTACAAACCCTTGGCCTTCGAAGAGATGGATTTCAACAACAGCTTTGCCTCGGAGCGCATGGAATCATCCGCACCGTAGCTTTGGAGCTCCGGCAACCAATCATTCGTCTGTTTTTCGATACAGGCCTCAATGTCCGTGATATTTTTGTGGTCAACACGAGCAGATGGAACATCATTTCCAAGAGCAAGGGCGATATCCCGCTCTCCTCGACTACTGACAAGCAATTTGAGATCTTCGCAGGCTTGAAGCTGTCCAGTGAGAGCTTTCAGTAGAAGTCGCCGTTCGAGCTCAGTCATCTCATCGACACCATCGACGACAATGAAGACAGGGCCAGTATCTTTGACCAAGTCAGCAAACAGTTCTGTCGTAAATTCAAGCGAGCTCATAATTTGACGATAATTGGACGTGTATGCTTCGTGCATAATTGGCCGCAAAGGTGGATTGTCCAAAAGGATCTGGAAAATTAGGGAGTGTAAGATCTTCAAGGCGGAGCTGCATGTAGGCTTATCGTGCCTGGGAAACGCGAATAGAACATTATAACCTGCTGCCCTTTTGCGACAGATGACGACCGAGGACATCACAGTTTTCCCTTTTGCGTGTTATCGTAATGTTCTGTTCACGAGATGCGGAGGACATACCGGCGCCGGGAATTCCTTGGAGCCAGAACAGACGGACCGAGTGATCATTTGGATCTGACCATTTCTTGAAATTATCCTCCTCTTCCAGCCACTGTCCGGACTCTACCTGACACTCCCTGCGAAATGCTTCAAGATCGTTGTCATACAAGTAGGGGGCTATTGCTACTCTCACGGCCTCGAAATTTTGCCAATCTTGAAACTGATGCGTTGTTTCGTATTCTTGATATGCCTTTTCGCGTGCTTCATAAGCCTGAGCGACACTTTCCAGGGTTACCTCGCTGTTCATGAGGGCTTTGTGCCTGATAATATTGCTCTGAATAACCGAGATTTTGTTTGCAGATCTCGGCCACATGGATTCAAAGAATATCTTCCACTCTAGTAGATATTAGTCCATGGCTCAAAAAAGAGGATTGATAAGGAATACTTACTATTCTTTCTGAAAAAATTGAGGACTGTCGCATGAAAGTCTAGTATATCTCTGTAGAAGAGACAAAGGACTTGTTTGATCTGCAGGTTCGCCTTGAAGAGCTCTGCGTATTTTTGAAATTGGGGAAGACATTGGCCAACTTCGGCTAGAACCTCTACAACCTTATCAAAGGATGTGATCAAGGTGCTCGAGATCTGCTCACTGCTGTCAGCGAGAGTCGCCACACGACTTCGAGAAGTGCGATGGCATACCTGAAGGAACAGCTTGATTGGGCCCTGCAAAGATGTCAACCTTAACCTTGCTATCTATTGCAGACTACTGAGAAGAACATGGCAATTTTCTCCCCCGCAAATTTGATTCAGCAGGCCCCACAGCCTTCTTTCAGAAGTGTTCTTTGCGACGCAAGCTTGAGGAATTGAGAATACTTGGAACGGCTCCAGAATATCCAATTACACTGGTAGTGGGAGTGACATACCCATATGAGACATAGTATATCTGGCTTCACCTGAGTGAATGTGTCGATTACGCCAACATATTGGCTCAAGCAGTCCAGATATGGCCGGATCCTGTTGAGACCTCGTAGCGCCCCAGACCTCCGTTGCTCCTCTTGGATCTTATCCGTAGTATCGTAGACATTATTGATGGACGTGAATTGGGAAAAGTTGTATATGTCCGGGTCTTTTAGACTCCTCAGGAAGTCCTGCCGCGCTGCTTCGAAAGCATCTTCGATCGGATCCTGAGCGGACATCGCAGCGACGGAATCCTCTCAGCAATGAGAAATCCTCCGTACTACCGAGGTATATAGCTATAGAAAGCGGACAAAAGGAATGTGTCGACGGTCTGCTGAATGTTTCTCAAGGAGAGAGAGTAAATGGGACTTTGATTTTGGTGGCGTAGAAAACGCGGGGAGGGCTTCTCCACATTCTTTTTCCAAGACGAGATCATGTCTGCACGGGGACAGTCGAGTTGCGCCATTGAACATCATTTGACCATCTATCAAACACGTCACAAACTTCTCACCACCTCGCACTTTCATACTCATCAATACCTTCAAAGAAATCCATAAGCACAGCACATCCACCAAAATGTGCGCATCCGGCGCCGACCTCATCCTCTACATCCTCTCCATCCTCTTCCCTCCCATTGGCGGTAAGCCCTATCTTCCCACTTCCCATGTCTTAAGCACCCTCATCCCCACTCCCACCGTTCTCCCACCCTTTAACCTAGCTCGACACAAACTAACGCTTCCTCCAATCCAGATCAAACGTGGCACCTGCGGCCCCGGCAGCGTAATCAACATCGCCCTCTGCTATCTCTACTACCTTCCCGACCTCCTCCACGCATGGTACACTATCTCCATACCCCGATCCCTCCGCCTACGAAGAAGTTCCCGCTAGTATGCTAGGGAGTGACTCATGTGAGCCCTCTCGAATAGAACACGGTCGCAGCAAAGAAACATTCTACTGAGGGCAAATTAAGAGCTGACACCATAAATGTGAACGAATGGTTAGAAGCGATGGTTATTGAAAAGACCGAAGCCTGAAATTCAATACATGCCATCCTCCCAAGTAGAGAGCACAGAGAGCTCATTCCTCCAAACGCTCAATGTCACCCTCCAAGAGCTCAACGTCGCTCTCTAATGTGGCGACAGTATTTTCTGCATGACGAATGGAATCAGCAAGAGCATGACACCCCTCTCGAATGGGCGATATGTCGCGTCGGAATCTTTGACGGTGTCTGCATGAGAGCGGCTTGGTTCCACATATGGGCTCTTGGATGGCCTCTTTTCTCAAATGATATCGTTCTTGACCCCTCTAATAGGACACTCTGTACTGAGCCTACGGTATTTGGAGATGATGAGAAAGTATTGGAAGAAGAGAGAGGTTACAAACCAGCTTGCCTGTCCAGCATCGACTGGCGGAATCGCTGTAGCCCTACCACAGTCCGGGAATTCCCATCCGTACCATGTAGGCACACAAAGCGCCATACGTTCTTCGCCAACCTTAGCAGCTCTGACCGAAGCTTTCGCCACTGTCTCCTGCGGTTCGCTAAGCCTGCGTGATGATGGTACGGTCATTGACCGGTCTCCAATTGTCCGTTCTAAGACCAAACCTCTGGTGAGCTTCAAAGAGTGAGCCGGGGTGCATCCTTCGGTGCTATTAGCGAAAAGAAGCCGGACGTTGTGCTCTGCGTGGGGCAAGATAAAGCGAAGATCAGGGGAAGAATAGCGGACATGTGGCAAGCTTCCTGCGGCTGGATGTAGCAGGAGCATTCGATCACGTGTCTCACAACAGATTGATACACAATCTCCGGAAGCAGAGAACAGAAGAAAAGACAGCCGGGTGAATAGCGGAGCTGCTTACAAAACAGAACGACGACGATCCAGCTCAGAGAGTTTACAACGGAACCCCTTGAAATAAACACTGATATCCTTCAGGGCTCGCGAGTATCGCCGATACTCCATCTCTTCTACATCATGGATATCCTAGAAGACGCGGCACAGGGCAATGCAGGCACGACCATCGGAGGATGAATTGACGATATTTAATTCCTTGTCCACAGCGAATCTACGAAACAGAATCATAAAGCAGTACACTCCGTTGGGATTTGCTGTGCAAAGCGCCATCATCTCGATCAGCTTGCGGTTTCCGGACGGCTCCTCCGTCACTACACCCAGAATGTGAGAATGTGAATTGCATCGAACGCACTTCAGCAGACTGTGGTACAACGCTCAGGATCCGTCACCGAAGACGCTACAGCTCTATGGCCGAGTCGACATTATGCTGTGTCATACATGTCGTTGGACAGCTGCTTTGAAGCGCGACTTTGTTCCATGGACCATCTGTGCCTTCATGTCAACAATTCGAACAGAAGGACACGGAAAGAATCACAATGGGCAAGCGTTCCATCGGCATCAGCCGGCTCCGACAGAAGATGCTTCTCTATGAGGATAGCAGGTGTCCACTCTTATGTACATACTACATAGAGTTCTTTGGAAAGCGACTGACATCGAAGCTACATGATGACTTTGCTTTAGTGATATCATAGTATCGATCCCTAATTAGCAGCGACATCTTCGTGGACTTAGTCCATTGATGCAATCCAAGTCTCTACGAGTTGGTCTCGAATTCTCCAGAGTCTTGATGTCCGCTAGGGACAGGCTGCACTCAATGATCTCATCTACCAGTTCAATGTGACAGGAATCCTACTGACGCCGGGCGTAGATACGGAGGAGGCTGTGCAGGAAGCAACAGGCAATCGGCGGCAATCGGCGGCAATCGCTCTATGGTAAGGGCCCTGCTTGCATCTCGAGTGCGGATTCTCTGACATGGCTTACTAGAGTCACATCTACAGCTGACGGTATCGTCATTGCACATCTGTGTCTTTGCATTGTAGGCTTGTCATTTTGCGATTCGCTCTGTAGGCTTCCCCCACATTAGCGCTCTTCGACGATGATCTGGGTCCAGTTTGCGACTCTGGCATTGCATAGTCTGGTCTTTCGTTCAACACGTCACCCGCGAGGGATTTCGGTGCTCAAATGTCCGGAAAATGTGCAACAAGCACAGCCAAGCGATGTAGTTCGGAAGCTGCGCAGTTGAAAGGCTATTGCAGTAGCTCGCAGTAATAGAGCTGTGAAGTCATCCTCCGTAGCAAATATGCCTCGAGTGAATTTTGCCGACTGCTAGTTCACTTGTTCCTTGGTCAAACCTAAAGGTTATGCTGATGCAATACCGCATTTCTGAAGCAAATCTAGCTTTGGACCAGTATGAGCTGGGAGCCTTTCGACACAGCCATATCCAGTACTAGAGTGGAATATTATTTGCGTTGTCCCCCGTTTCCGAAAGTCAACGACGGCATGTGGGCGGACCTGATGCGACATGGGCCCTAGGGGTTTGACAAGATTCATTAGATGAAGAGCCTCAATCTTCATTTTTTGGTAGACATCATTCGAATGTGGATCGCAGACTAGAAAAGGTCATAACTTTGTCTCGGCATTGCCTAGACTGATTTGTAAGACACGGCCACATGGTTTCGATGAGACAGAAATCGTGGAATTACTGGAAGAGCAAACTCTGCATCAATCTTGCAGCCAGCGCCAGGCTGCGAATATACCTTGTGGCGAAGTACTAGCTTTCACTATGCTGTGCGACCGGAATGCATTCGTGTGCTAGCTTCCGGGCAAGTCTTCAGAAACTCAGGCGACACGTGGTGACCCTCATTGGCACACAGGAATAAGACAGGGCAATAGCTTGCGGCGGACGCTTGCGTTATCACAGATCATGTGAGTGAAGGGGCAAGCCGAATGCAACAAAAAGCAAACATGGCTGGAGGTGCAGGCGTTACGTAGCAGTGGATGCCAGCGCACTTTTAGCGCCATCCAATTTTGCGCAGGTAATTTTAACACCGCATCAGTCCCTGCGCTGCCAGATACTGGTTCGACCCTGTACAAGTACAGCTATGAGAACCAATCGCCAGCTCAACAATGAAAAGCCGTAAGAGCCGGACCCAACGGCGGACACGCCCGGTTTCATAGTAGGGTTCTTCTTAATCCCTTAGTCAAGGCATGACGGCATGGCATTGGCCCTTGAAACCCCATTCCGCTTCTCAGAACGTTCTCGAATCCATTCTTTGCCCGGGGTGCATGGAACGCACCGAACTCGTGGTTTCGCCTTGATGGCGCAGCCTGGCCAAGCGGTCTGCAGCTTAACAAATGCCTAGACAGACAGCCGCAATGGTTGCTGCCTAGGACTTCTCGACACGGAGATGATCAGCACATCAGCTTCACCGCAGGTTCTCGCTCCGAACCTGACAATCGTCGTCTGTTGATGGAGAAGCCGTGAAATGTCGAGCGGTCAGACCAGATATGGTACAGGACAAAACTCTGTTTTGAACCTTGCAGGTGAAGCCATCGCGGCGGAGGTGGAGGCATAGAAGACGGTGAGGAAGGGGGCTATTGCTCTAGACTTTTTACGCACAAGTCATGAAACAAAGCGGGAACCACGCAAGTTTCGCGAACTGGAATGAGCGGCGACAGTAAGAATCTCAGCGGCCAGAACCTCAACTCTGATACAACTGCTTCGTCCTTCAACCAGCCGGAACTCTGCATGAGCAGAACCATGCGCCACCTTCGGTTGGCTCCATACGATACGCGGCTTCAAACAAGACGATCGTTGCTGGGCAGGTTCAAATGGTGATTCGTTGAACCGAAGGGATCACATTCCACTTTACGACAGTGCTTCTCTGCCCAGAGGCTTCCGCAGCAGGCCTTTTGTATGGCTTTCCTGTGTCCTGGTCCTTTGGTTGTAGGTAAGGCGCGGTAAGGGTGGATACGCGCAGTAAGTAAAACCAAGTAAACTTCGGCTTTTGAACAGCGTCTCGCTGTTGATCCGATTCCTCTTTTCTCCCTTCTTTCCGTTTCTTCTCCACCATCTGGTCTAGTTCGACCTTGTCTCTCGGTTTCCAGCTCTCCAGCCACCAAGATTGCAGCTATCAACGCCTGCACACTGATTGTTCTCTCGCGTTGCCAAAAGCTCTCAGCCATCATGAGGTACGTCAATGCAGGATGTTCTCGTTCCACAAGATTGTTGTGAAACTAACCTTGGAGTTGCCCCCACAGTTCCAGGACAAACGTCTGCGCGCAGACGAGCTCGGAACAGCGAGAAAGCATGGTCCTCGACAATGTCGACGCGCCACTGCTATCTGAGAGCACTCGACCATCTGGTCTACCTAGTCCCAGCCAGCGACGGGTTGGTCGGCGGACAACACACACATTGTCGAGTCAGATATCTGTACGCCGAGCCTTGTCGAATGATGGCAGTCACATGAACATGGAAACCTATCCAGGCTTCCCCCATGAAGACCCTGCCCTTCCTCTATGGAGCGTGTACAATGGAGCAGGCTGGCGATGGGACTCGCTCTTGTCTCGTTTTGGTAGCAATGCGCCTCTGGCTTTGTCTGTTTCACACATCCCGGGCGAGGACGAGATCATCCCTGACCAGATTCACGAGCGAGAACAAGACGCAATATGTTACCTGGAGGGCTGGACATGGTACTTCATCCATCTTGATCACACCCAGCTGCCGAATAATTCCTCGCATTCTATCAGCAATATGACTTGGGACACGTGGGGCGTCGGCATTGGGTCACAGTTCAGCTGATCGCTGAACTTGGATTCGGCACTCAAATGAATAACACGATTCAAACATGCCTGTTCCCAGAAGTCTTCCGCATCGCTGAGATGCGCCATGAGCATTTGCCCCGATGAGACGTCCATCCCAAGGCTCTACACCATAATTCTGAGGAGCTGAAGCAGTCGCCGCCTCTCTGATTGTTTCAAAATCATTCCAAAATTGCGCAACCAGCGCGACAGGGAAGACTACAACATACATCAATTTGCTTTGTTGAGCATTCGTATGATGTGCTTGGATATCTTCCTACTTGCACCATCGTCATAACTCAATCGTCTGGTTTATCGATATTGACTTTGCAGGTTCGTCGACGTCGATTTAGAAACCCGGCAGCCAGACGCATTACCCGCTGCCGGCCCATCAGCTGCAGGCCGTGTCACGTTCTTGGTACAGTTCATCGATTGGCTTATGGCGCCACCTTATCGTACTCCCAGGCGACATCCAGATCATTGGTCCGCTCCAGAAGACTGCAATGCGGAGTTATGGGGTTACAAATACGCGGCCTACCAAAGGAAAAGCGGAGGGTGTCTGAACATGCACAGCAGCTTCTGAAGAGATGTCTGATTAATTGGTTGGAAACTTTCCTGTGAACTATTCCTGCCCTCTATCTCTCTCGGTATGCTATCTTCGAAGCAGAGCTTGGGTTCATCCCACTTATTCCTACCCAACGGGTCATCCAAAGGCTCAATATCTCGAGGTCATGTGCTAGGGGCCCTAGTACCAGCCTTGGCTAACTACTATCTAGCATTAAGCTCCCGGATTCTTTGCGCGAGCTTTACACACCTGTTCTTGTTTCGTGCTTCGTATGCCTTTAGCAGATTGACAGTAAACACGAAAAAAGTTGTAGTCTAGACGGATATTGACGACGTTATAAAGCTTTGGTCATCACGAGTAGCAAAGGGTCCGGTGATTTTAGGCCGCTTTGTGCAGCCCGAAGTTCTACGATTCCGCCGTAATGCAGTTTAGTCCAATGACCTAACCTCAACTAGGACGTTGTGAGCCCTAGCCTCGCCCCATCTGAAATTTACAAGTCAAGTCGAGAATTGACACGATTTCTTGTTGCAACGTAGAGCTGCAGTGTGACTAGTTAAGCCCAATGAGCGCTCAAAGAACCCCGGCCAGAGAGCGGATGCGGCCCTAGCTTACAACGGTTGAGATGACCCTCGACCAGGACGTGCCTTGTTTCCATTTGTCGACCCAAAAAGTCAATACATTGGGCACTTCCTCTCTTCGCATTGAGTGCTGCAGATGCATGTCCTTGAACGATACTTTCTGTAGCTCCGAAGCTCACCCGTACACACGGCAGTCCCGCTTCTGGCACTTCCGCTCAGCCTGATCATGGACAGTGGAACGGAAAGTCCGACAGCGGAAAGGGACATAATAGTGGTGGGCAAAAAGAACAATAGTAACTAGGGCTTGTAAACCTTCCGGTACAATAGCAACACAGCTCATAAGTGCCAACCAGCACAAAGAGGTTACCAGACGCTCGACCTCTACGAGCCAGTGCATAAATCCGCCACTTAACCGCAAATCGCCACTCACGAACCAATCATTCCTTAAACGCTCCCACACTTCCAGTCGAATCCAAGCAAATCACCTAACTCGCCCACCCAGCATGCTCACTAACGCCGCTCTCATCCTAGCCCTCGTCACGACAGCCGTTACCTCAGCTGCCGCGACGTCATCAGCCGCATATGTAGCCCCGACCGTCCTACCTTCCGGCCTCGGAATGGAACCATGGGCCCTTCAACGTGACCGTGTACCTCGAGTCGACCGCGCTTGAGGCATAGGGCAAAGTGTCGCTTATCTTCGGAAAAGCACGGCCCAGAAGGGCGTCTCCATGTGCCGGCACCCGAAACTGGGGCTGGCCGTGTTGGTAGTAGCCCGCCGTTGGCCACTACATCCACATGGGCGGCGGGACTGTGTTCTATCGGGCCGGACTCGGGCGTCTTTTGCTCCGTCTACCCCAATGACAGATGTTATGCGGACGCCGATCACGCCAATGTCCAGAAGCCTGGGTAGGCGAGAGTGCCTCCGTCGTGGGGACGAGCTTCAAGTGTGTAACGCAGTGGATTTGGGATTAGGGAGAGGGGGCTTGGTCGCGAGGTCATTCCATAGAGATCAGCTAGAAAGGGGAATTTGAGACCTAGTACCATGTTTTCTTGATGGATGCATTGTTCAGTAATGACACTCCTATGTGACATTCAAGCCTGCCAGGGAATAAGTCTATTATTGGTCAACAATGCTTGAAGGGAACAATGCTTGCACTCCAGGGCAAAGTCACTGAAATAGAAGGACCAGCTCGAGCAAGGCCAAGGAATTCCTTGGTCTCCTAACAGAGAGTGTGTGAAGCCACTGGAGGAAATAGTAAAGGAGAAATGGGATGAGACTTAGCAAATGAAAGCACGCAGCAATGGTTCTCTGCCAGTTCGCATCATCTGGACGGTTGGGATAACAGTTGTCACATAGATGGAAGCGGCGCAGACCATAGTGGATCCTCAGCGCGTGGACCGCATGTATGGTCGGAGTCAGGTTCAGCTTCTGGACCAGGGCGAGGCACAAGACAGGTCACGGTATTCCAATAGACATTGCCGTATGCAAACATTGGCGGTCAGGCGAAGGCGTCAGTTCTTGTATTCTACTTCCGAATAGTGGTGGACACCGTGTCTGGCCATCAGTAGCTCGATAGCCTGCCTGGTCAATTTGTCGTTCCTCAACTCGTACTCGCCCCAGTAATTTGGCTCTTCGGATGTTCTTTTGAAGCCCAAGCTCTCAAACAAGGCAAGGCTACGACCATTTTCTTTTCCGATCTTGGCGGCGACATACGCGAACCTGGAAGGCGGAGACTGTCCATCGCGATCGTTCCAGAACTGCCTCAGGATGGCAACTTCGTTATGAAGCACATACATGACAAAGCTCAACAAGGCCGCTCGTCCGGAACCCTTGCGCTGATGAGCCTTCTCCGCGATCATGAGTTCCAATTCTCCGATGACTAATGGTTCATGCCTGGTACTGTCTTCGCTAAGTGAGATGAACATATTGACATCACCCATCATAGCATTTGCAGAATCGTATGTGCCAGCCGTTACTGCGGTCGTCTGACCAAGGTTCTCACCGGGATAGCAGATAATGAAAGTCAGCTTGTCCGGGTCTTCTCTCCAGCTCTGCTGCATAGCGTATTCTTCGTCCAAGTTCAGAGGTTCAGATGCAGTTGCCTCTTGAATTTCCTTGCAAAATATCAGCCTTTCGACACCAATGGGTTTTTGTGGAGCATCTCAGCCGTACCGGGTCCTGCATCCACTCATGGTAGCGCAAAACATGCTGCTTGGAGTATGGAACGAGCAGTACTTTGGAAGTGGAAATAGCTTTAACACAATCAGCGAGCGGAAAGTCGAGAGTTAGACTTAGATACGAACCGACGCTTTGATTAATGAGCATTTCCTTGGTCTACTCTCACGTGTCCCAATGCCAGCTTTCCGATTTCGATCGTATACTGTAATAGAAAGTAGAATGGGTCATTGCGCTCGTCACATCGTCACAACTCGGTCCATATTGTCGTTGAAAAAAAATTGTTCGCAGATTTGCCCAGTCACTAAGAATTATGTGAAGTTCGTCTCCGCCACCTTGCTTTTTCTTGGCTTCAAGTTTCTTCGTGAACATCAAATTTCACAATCTCGACTTCTAGCGTTTCTACGTCGAGCAGAACAAGCTCTCCTGTTGCATGAAACCTCGGTATCGTAACAAGCCGTACATGTTGTCCTGCAGGTCCATCTATGACTGTGGTATCGTATCGGGGTTGATTGCCCACGAAGTAGACATGCGGGCACTCTTCAATGACAAATTGGTCTTTGTCCTGAAAAGGGTAGCACCCTGAATGCGGATTAGCTAGTGACCTCTTTGAAGCGCTGATACGTTTTGCGGGCATTCCAATTACTCACATAACGTGTCGGGAGCTGTTGGTGCAGCACATCTCCATCTGAGTATGCTTTCCATTACTTCTAGCCTCCCGTCCGCATCAGTACCATTCGGTCCGCCAGCGTCGACGTATTTCAATATATCGTCGACAGGTTGCCCACTTGTTCCCATGATACGCCAGCCCTCTATGTCACCTTCCCATGGATTGGTGACGCTGTCGAACCAACCAGGATCTTGTTGAGCCGGGTTGCCAACTTGAGGGGAAGCATAGGCTCGAGCATGAGGAAACATTGCGTTGTGCACGGCCTGCTGTGGTAGACTGACATTTGCGGGGTCGTGTTCGCCAGGCATCAGAGTGATCGGAATGCTCGGCAGCAGTTCTGCAAGAAAGTGGTCGAGTAGGGTGGTTGGTATCGGATTATAAGCAGCCGCATCGTAGCCGTATTTCTTGCTTGCTGCTTTCTTCGCCGTTTCTGGTGCTCCTGGTGCTGCATCGATGACATCAGATGCAATGGAGTTGCCTGCTATCACGAGACGAGATATGCGTGTAATGGTAGCTTGGTCATCTAAGCCCAGTGCTTCGCCAAGCAAATATTCGCTGAGCAGCGCAAGTCTCAAATTGTCTGCCCGAGTGCCTGATATATCTAGACCACTGACGAAGGCAATCTTCTTGCCATCAGAGCTTTTGCAATCCACCTCCATTTTGCCCTCCTCAGCAGACTTAGCCTCGTCTCTTTCCCATCGCTGTGGTTGACGCGGCAAATTAGGAATTTGGATATCGAGGACTTCGAAATCGCCATTGGCATTCTCCGTTCCGAGGACTGCCACAATGACCCCTGTCACAAGCTGACTGTTCTTCAGCATAGCACCCGTGAGACGGAGTCGCCCAGACTCATCTTCAAGCATGATTTGCATGCCAAGTTCATTAGAATAATATGACTGCCGAGGTAATGGTCCAGCAGTCCAGTGCTCTTTGGATATATCCTCGAGGATGTTCGGCTTGAGTGGCATGTCCATGTAGATCGTACCAGCGACCCAGCAGAGTTGTCCTTGACGTACATCAAGCACTCGCTCCACCCTCCGTGCACGCTCCCCGGCGATCTCAAAATTGTCCCATTCATTGGTTGCAATTGCTTCGACGACGGGTTTCAGCTTAGCTAGCCGCAAGAAGTACATGTCGCCAAATTGCTGCATATAAGTTTTGTGTTCGCCATAAGGTAGCCGGTAAGAGTAGAGAGGATTGTAGGATGAGGAGATCCGATTGAGTTGCGCAGGGCTGTCGTCGTTCGTTGGCTTCGTTAGAAGCTCGTCAGGAAGGCCCATCATGCCTGCTCGGTATCACACCAATCCGTTCTTTGCAGGGCAAAGGAAAAAGTTGACCACCGTAGTACGTCTAACGAATTTGCGCGGGCAGACGACGCGCTTTTCCATAATCTCAATTGAGAGCGCGTTTCTGGCTTAGCTTTTTCCGCATGGTTAGGCGGCAGAAAACGGCGCCTTTGGCCGCTTTAACCTTTTTTAGGCTCCTACCGCAGAATTGTTGCTCACGTTGTCGACATCCACTCTCCCTCACCCTCCCCACATCCCCCCCGGTCCTCAGAAGGACCTATTTTAGCTCCACGAGCTCTGTCCCCAAAATGGACTCCTCTCCATCTACCCTGCGCATCATGGCTCGCGGTATATATAGGACTGTGTTACCAACTGCCCTTCGGCCTTGCCTCCCTGTCCATCGTCGCCCTCTAAGCTCTGCCGTTTACTCTCTTTTCAGGCGGACGCACGCTTCAATTCATGGACGTACCACCATTGCAGCCTCGCTCTGTCCCTCCTCGTCCACACTGGACCGAACCCATGTCCCGTGAGGAAACTTTAGCGAGACGAGAAATTTCAGAAAATTAGTTGGCTTCCGCCGAACCACAAACTCAAGACGAAGAAAGGCATCGCAACGGTCAAGAGGCTCTGGGATAAGTATGTAATTTGTGGCTGCTGTCTTTGCCTGCCTGGTGTTACGGTGCGTGCAGCTGACGGTGTGTTGTGCGAAACACTTCTTAGCATGCATCTCTGGCGGCACAGCCAATGCATCTCTCGAGCATACCTCTCCTGCGAGCGCGTATCCTTCATCCCAATCTAAATCATACATCATTCAGCTCCTTCCTTGCTCACAGTGTAATCTTCACCTTCTGTTTACTTCATTTGGCAAATCGGCGCAAAGGTCCCCAGGTCCCTTCCAACTATCCGGCGCGACATTTGACCCTCTTGATAACCGTGGCTGTTGTGAGGTTTGAGAGTCTTGATTTGGAAAGGATGCCATCCTCACTGGCTTGAATGGAGGGAGCGCTGTAGTGGGAGCCCGAGTTGCTTTGTAGACCGGTTGATTTGGTTCTCTGAACTCTAATGCCATGCAATTTTCAACCGCAACTCACATTTTTCTCACGCTCGACATCAACGCAACACACTTTAACGGACTGCCGCCATTCTCAAATTTTGAAATTTCCCGTATCTTCTCTCTTTCTCTTGCGCTCTACTACAAATAAGTCTAACTTCAGATAGATCGCCAAAGCTTCACCAAACCCTCAATGGCTCCTGCATCTAGCGCTCTACGTGTGCGTTCTCTCCGTGACTAGATACCGGTTTACTCTGCTGACTATCTATGATGTAAGATAAAACCACCAAAAGGATGGACAACCGAGAAAAAGGAGATGGGCTGTGACACTCTCTGAGCTGGCAAGGACAGCTACGGCCAGAGGAACGTTAGAAGGCGCGGCCTGAAATGGGCTCGACCGATCATGCGCACCACTCGAGAGTCTGGTGACTGTCTACACATGTTTCTGTCTGGCAACAATTACTACATCTGGAACCCGATTGAGGGCGGTATTTGGGAGATTGTGACGTCGATGGCCCTGGTGGACATTGTAACGGAGATAGACAAGCCGAGACTCGGATCGCTGAAGACTGCGGAAGTATATCAGGTTTAGATAAGTTGCAGTAGTGATGGTAGTAACTTATAGCTAGAAAGTTCTCTGGATGCTATGAGCTGCAACATACAATTTGTAACAATTCAGCGTGGAATTACGACCCGTGTAAAGACTCAACTGGGCTCACGCAGCTCAGGGCGGCATCATTCTAGGACTGGAGCATGGTGAGCCGGGAGCAGATTTTCACTTCTCTTAGTGTTGTGCGCAGCCAACAGGTATGCATGTAGTGGTTGTGGAAGCACTGCTTGTAGCTGTCTTTCTATCTAGGAAACGAGCAAGATATTTATAGACATGAGGAGACACTGTCGCCACCACTCTACCTTTTTGCCATCTATTCAGCTGGTCCTGCCTAGCTGAACTGTCCCCTGCGTGGCTGGACCATACGAACCAGCGAATAGCCACCGAGACCCGGCCTATTCGCAACGCTTAGCAGGCACCAGTTCAGGAGCTTCAGCAGCTTCAGGAGCTGGTGCCAAAACAGGAGTCAGACTGTTCACCTAGGAATGGCTCCCTAGACAATGTGGTGATGAGGCACCCATGGGTCGTATGCCGTGATAGCGGCACTGACACACGAAAATCGCATTACGCATTGATGTCGGCGCCCTCGTTGCAACTAGTAGCTAGATGGTCTGGTCATGGCTTTCCTCTGATGCCGTCTAGAGCGCGTTGCAGTAAAATCCATCTTGTGCTTTGTCTTCAGCGTCCTTGTCGAGCAGCAGCTCGAGAAACGTCGATACCTCCTGGAGCACGCTGCCGTACTGTTCCACTTCGTGCGTTGGCCTCGGCGCCCTTGCTGACTAGCAGCTCGATGATCCGGTTGTAGCCTCTCGCCGATTCCTAGAACGCGCTGCCGTACTGTCCACCATTCGCGTTGACGTCGGCGCCCTTGTTGGTCAGCAGCTTGACGACAGCCTTGCGCTCCTTCCCAGCCGCCCACGACAGCGGCGTCCAATCGCTATTACTCTTGGAGTCCGGATCAAACGCCGTCCTTGCCGAGCAGCAGCTCGACGACAGCCTCGTACCCGTTCTCGGCCGCCCACAACAGCGACGTTCGACCATATCTGGTGTCTTTCGCCTCGGTATTGGCTTTGCCGGTATCGAGCATTAGCTTCACCACCGCCTCGTACCCGTTCGCGGCCGGCCGCGGCAGCAGTGTCCGACCCATATCGCTCTTAAAGTCCGAGTCAACACCGTCCTGCGTGAGAAGCGGCTTGGCTATCGCCTCGCGCCCTTGCAGGCGATAGGGCTGTTTCAGCGCCACCCCAAAGTTAATGCACGCCCCTCGTTCAACCAGCTATTTGGGTGCCAATTCCCCAATATCAGCGTAATTTTCGATCGGAGTCGTCGCAATGGGTAGAGAAATGATGAGGAAATGTTTATCAAGGGTTGATTAGGTCGAGTAATGCGGTCAATGGCGTGTGCGCTCAATTCATACTCGATGTACCTTGACGTTTCGGCTTATCAGGACTACTTTCGTGTAGGCGGGATGTGTGTTATTCTAGGCATAGCGAGTTGCCTAGTAGGCCAACAGGCAGGCCGAGGGTCTTGGCCGGCTGGCCTGGCCGGGCCTGTTGGGATCACGGCAGCTGCCCGACCCCGGGTTGTCACGTCACTGACAGCAACTTTACACGGACGCCAAGTTTACACACACACAGCAACGACCAGTCTTTTTGGACATGTTTCACCATCATCAATACTGGATGGTGATCAAACTTTGTATCACAATAACCGCAATGAATAGAGCTTTCTGTTAATCTAGGTGTTGATTGCCAGAGAGCATTGTCGGCTATGTAATTATGAAATTTCTTTGAAGCCGCCTAGAAGCTACTTCCAGTTAAGAGGCTTAGGCACTCTCCGGGGGGTTGTGTAAACTTGGCGTGTGTAAAGTTGCCGTCAGTGACGCTAAGGCGCACCTCTCTAGAACCCAATATCTGTTTTTGGCTGACTCGCAGCGATTATTGGCCCTATGCAGTGCTGCTAGTCCCAGATCTTGGACGACAAAACACAAAAGGTTCGCGGGGTGTCTGGCCCTCTGCACCTCTTCGCTTACCCCCCCCTCCCACGCCCTCTAATAGCCTTACGCGCCAGCCATGAATTATTATATGGAGCCGATGGCGGCTTTGCTTGTGCTGTGCCCCTGCTGCGATTCTTCTGTCGCACGCAGATTGAACCTTCATCATGACATCTTATGATGGCATTGCGTTTCTTGATTTGGATGGCAACCGCATCCAATGGACCAACACCACTACCAACAAGATCCTCCTGAAGGGTGGAAGCTTTCGTGATGTTGTGCCCATGACGACGCTGGTGGTGTCAGCACTGTGCCTGTTATGCTTCATCGCCATATTGATCGCCCGCTGCTGCGCCCACCCACCAGAGGAGGAGGACCCACCGGCGGAGGAGAAGCGGCCTTGCAAGCCGCTGCACAAGACCGTGACCTACGGCATCTGCTGCATGATCCTGTAGGCATTCCCATGGATTGGCCCTCCCCCCTCTCCTCCATGCCTGCCTACACCGGGCTGACGACGACATGTCTTCAGATTCTTCAGCGCCGACCTCGTCAACCGCGTATTTCACTGTCTACAAAAGACGGTCCTGTCGCCATACCTCGCCATTGATGTTCTGCGGGAGATATTCGCGTCGAGCGCCGACGGCTTGATCCTGACGTACCTGGTGAAGTGGTCGCCGTTCATGACGACGTGGGCGGGGCGGTCGGGACTGGCGGCCAAGCTCCTCATTCTGACTGTGATAGTGGTGTACTGGGTCCTGGGCATCACGACGTGGGGCGTGCATGCGTGGACGCTGTACTATGATGTTGTCCCGTGGGCGGGGGGGACCGACCCTGAGCGGTATCAAGACGCCCCCAACAGCGCAAACATTCTATCACTCAAGCTGTACCAGTGGATCGGCTGCGCCGCGAGCGGGATGCCGGTGCTGAGCGCGCTCGGGTTTGCAGGGCTGTGCGTGGCTATCATCAAGAAAAGGGCGGCGTCGCCGCACACCACCGTCACCACCATCACCCCGCCGCCGCTGCCCAAGGCCATGCGCAACGGCACCCTCGCACTCGGCGCGGGCTGGCTGCTCCGCAGCGCCCTCGTCTTCGTCTTCGCGCTGGTGTACGATCAGTTCGGCCACACCGCCAGCCTGGGCGTCCAGCTGCTGTACCTGGCCCTGTACGGCGGCCTCACGGCGGTCGTCTACGCGTGTATCGTCTACGTCGTGCCCCGCTGGTCCAAGGTCAAGGCCATCAGCGACCCATCCACCTCCCCCAGTAGAAACACCCTCGAGACACTCAGCAACACCGGCTCCAGAGTCCACGTCGCCGGAGTTTACGTCACCAGCATTCACAAATCCTCTGACATACGCCCCAACGGACCTTACGTCCACGCCGAGATCGACCCCCTCTACCAGCCGCGCTCCTACGACCCTCAGTTTTTCTCGGGCCGTGCCTATTAATTAATCCGGCGGGATGGACCAGTTTATATCTGTGTGTTTATCTTGCGGTCAGTGGTGAAAGAGAGCAATAGAGGAGGCAGTGACAGCGTTCTAATTGTTTTCTTTCTTTCTTTTCTTTTTTTTTCGTGTCATAACCTGCTCTTGAGTTTGCCGCCGCTAGATCTTTCTTATGCCTTTGTATGTCGCACCCCCCTTGATAATCATCGCACCCTAGGGATCGCTAACGCTCGTTGGCGACGCCTTTAAGATGCATACCTATAAGATACATGCTCATAAGGTGCATTCCCATAAGGTGCATTCCCATGAGGTACACGCCTATGAGATACACCTGAAAGGCACCATCACAGGCTGCAGTAAGAACGGGAGATTGAGAGCACACAATCGCTTTGTGAACCCTGAACTCGTGTCCCTCACACAAATTTCAGGTCGCCGTACTTCTCGGTGCCCATGAGCTGGGCTAGGGCAGACATATGTTGGGCTTTAGATACGTAACGTACTTCTGATCAAGTGGTGGCCCGCAGATCATAGACTATGTCAATACACCCTGTGTCTTCCATCCAAACTGACGAACATAAAACAACCTGGTAGGAGTGCTAAGGGATCAGGGCAATTACGAAGAGGCGGAAGAGATGTATTTACACTGCGATTATTATGGACATCGCTCAACGCATTGCCCCGATCAGGGCGTACGCCCCGGGAACCACCAATATGTGCTAGGATGGGCATGCACCTCACAGGTGTACATCTCATAGGCGTGTACCTCATGAGCGTGCATCTCATGGGAGCGTACCTCATGGGCGTGCATCACAGGATGCAGCCCTTTTTACTTAGTCGTACGTACGTATTTGCTGTAGGAGGCTCACTGGCCCGAGGGCCCCGGCCTAAGCGACGCTCAACACCAAATTGGTGCGGAGGTATAGAGTGGAGTAGCGGGCAGCGACCAGAGTCCGCACGAGGTGGTCGTCGCGGTTGCAGGAAGCGGGCAGCGCAGTCATCAGGCTCTTGTGCATTCATCGTGCCTTTTATGCGGTCACACGCCGTAGAAGCAGTCCAGGGCAAGGTGTCTGAGGTCTTTCTCTAAGCAGGCGCAACGAGAGACTGGAGGTTGGCAGCAGGTAGTCGTGGGAGGTACGAAAGTGAAGCTTTCTTCCGGCCCGAGTACATCAGTGTAGCCACTCGCCAGCATTCCTAAGCCAAGCAGAAATATCACCTAGAGGCGCCCCTCAGTTTCCTGTGGTGCTCAAACGCATCGCCTCTACATTTGGTAGCAACGCCCTAAATCGTACGATTCATTGAATCGGAACTACGATTGACGATCGTCGTCTGGTCCTGCTTCTAGCACTAATGGCTTCGATCTTCTGCTGCTCCCAAGTCCGGAAGAGTCTCCTAGGGCGGTCTGCTCCTGGAAAGAGAGAAGCTCACGCATGACAGCACCCTCGATGATTGAGACAGCCTTTCTCCTGCCCACTGCAGTCTTCGAAGAAATTTGGAGATCGTGGAATGAATGGTCAACTGGAGAGGCCCATTCAATAATCTTGACAGTCCCGGTTGAACGCCGGGTCGCCTAACCCTATTATGCTCTTGGCTAATGGCTAAACCCAGCCTCGGTGGAGATCGGTAACAGGACGACGCAGTGGTGACGCAGCAGTGACGCAGCCTTGGTCGACCACGGTGGAGACGTGAGGAGGTGTGATGGATTAGTGGACGAAGCTGCAAGGGGAGGAGCAGGAGTCCTGCATCTAAGGCCGTCGCATGACTAAGTCGTCGGCGACCTGCCGGAACGCCGGGCGCTTTACCAGCGTCATTGTGCAAGGGTCGACGCACGGAACAGACAGTCGAGGCAGTGCTGCCGAGGCGTCGAGCGAATAAGAGCCGGCCGGTCGTGCTGCGGCATTATTCTCACTGGCCGGGTCGTATCGCTGCTGTTGGGAGGAAGGGGGGGACCGCAGGGAGTAAGTGGAGCTCAGTGCGGCCTGAGCCACGACCGAGTGGGGCGGCGCAGGAAGGTGAAGAGTGAGGGGAGAAAAGGGAGGGGAAGAGTTGTTGGAAAAGCGACGGGGGACGAGTGCGTCTTTATACTGGCGAAGGGCCGGGCTGGCAGATGAGGTCGGCTTCGACGCCATGCCGGACGCGACGGGCGGTGAGGGGCCACGGGGTCGCTAAACCGGAAGGGGTAGTCCACAGCTAATCGCTAAACCAAAATTTCCAAGCCATCACGAGAAGCCCATAGCCGCAGGTGCAGGAAATTCCCACCAACGGTATGGAGCGGTCTAGCTCTCTCAAAAAGCGCAAAGCTGTGACGCGAGATGTAGATGAGGGTCCAGCAGTGGTCTCCGGCGATGAGTTTGACCTGGGACAATTGGACGACTCGTCATCAGAAAGTGCAGGCAGTGAAGACTCGGCCAGTGAGGATCTCCTTTCCGAAGACCTGCACAGCGACGAGATTCCGTTAGATGGCGAAGAAGCCCCTTATGCCATGAAAAGGGCGAATTCGAAAGATGGTCCGGCAGATGTCGATATTGAAGTGAATGGGATGCATTTCAGTGATGGTGAGGAAGAGGACGGAGAGGACGAGAAACCGAACTACAGGGTCGAGAAGGACGCTAATGGCAATGACCGTTATGTCTACGATGAGATTGACCCCGATGACGACTCGGAATATTCGCAATTGGGCGAAGAGGAGAATACAATCGGCAATATTCCTCTCTCTTTTTACGATTCATACCCCCATATCGGCTACAACATCAATGGCAAGAAAATCACGCGGCCTGCGACAGGCCAGGCATTGGATGCTCTGCTGGACAGCATAGATGTGCCTAAAGGCTGGACTGGACTGACAGATCCTGCCACTGGCAAGCCGTTGGAGTTGAACCAAGAAGAGCTTCAGCTTCTTCGGAGGGTGCAGATGAACGAAATACCAGAAGAGGGCTACGATCCGTACGAGCCTACTGTGGAATACTTTACAAGCAAGACAGAGATCATGCCTTTGAGCGCAGCCCCAGAACCCAAAAGACGCTTCGTGCCATCGAAGCATGAGGCGAAACGTGTGATGAAGATTGTGCGTGCTATCAGAGAAGGCCGTATACTACCCTACAAGCCACGCGAAGAACAAAGGGAGGATGAGGACGACATTCCAAATTATGACATATGGGCGGACGAAAAGCCTCGGCCGGATCATGCCATGCACATGCGAGCTCCAAAGTTGCCTCCTCCTGGCTTTGATGAAAGCTACCATCCTCCGCCCGAATATCTACCGGATAGGCAAGAGAAGAAAGCCTGGGAACAGGCAGACGAGGAAGAAAGAGACAAGGAATACCTCCCTACTGACCACGATTCACTACGGAAGGTACCAGGATATGATAAATTTGTCAAAGAGAAGTTCGAGCGGTGTCTTGATCTCTATCTTGCACCTCTAGTACGTCGGAGCAAGCTTAATATCGATCCAGAATCTCTTCTGCCAAAATTGCCTAGTCCAGATGAGCTCAAACCCTTCCCATCGACGTGTACCACTCTGTATCGTGGTCACAAAGGCCGCGTACGTTCGCTTGCGATCGATCCGGCCGGCACACATCTTGCAAGTGGAGGCGATGATGGCACGGTTAGAGTTTGGGAGCTTCTCACTGGTCGGCAAGTTTGGAGTGTAACAATCAGCCCCGATGAAGCAGTCAATGTTGTAAGGTGGAGACCAGGAGTCGACGCTATGGTTCTTGCTGTTGCTGCTGGCGATAGCATATATTTCTGCATTCCCCAGCACTGCGACCCTGAACTTGCCGTGGCCAGCAACGAATTGATTGATGCCGGCTGGGGCTATTCTGCATCATCGAATGCCAACAAAACCTCGAGTCAATCGCCTATCCAGTGGAAGCGCCCCTCCGTCCCTTTAGCCTCATCTGGTGTTCATGCCATCATTCCCCTTGGGAATGTCGCAAAATCTGTATCGTTTCATCGACGCGGTGATTATCTCGTTACAGTCTCGCCATCCCCTAGCGTGCCAGCGGGCACAGCCATTTCCATTCACACTCTGTCAAAACACCTCACACAGTACCCATTCCGCAAACGTCTCAAGGGTGGTGGGCCTCCACAAACTGCTCATTTCCACCCCAGCAAGCCTGTGCTTTTTGTGGCCAACCAGCGCGTCATTCGAGTCTACGATCTTTCAAAACAGAGTCTGCTCAAGATCATCCAGCCAGGTGCTCGATGGATCAGTAGCTTCGATATTCACCCTATATCGGCCATCGTCTCTGGCAGCGACAATCTCATTGTTGGCTCCTACGACCGACGATTACTGTGGCATGACCTTGATTTATCTGTTCGACCTTACAAGACGTTGCGCTACCATCCGAAAGCTATCAGAGCAGTCAGATTCCACCCTGGTCAATATCCACTATTTGCAGACGCAAGCGACGATGGGACGGTGCAGGTCTTCCATGGAGAGGTCGTGGGCGATCTTATGAGCAATGCTAGAATAGTACCCCTGAAAGTGCTAAAGGGGCACAGAACGGCAGGAGAGCTGGGGGTGATGGACATTGATTGGCATCCAAATCAGCCATGGCTGGTGTCTGCGGGAGGTGATGGCACCTGTAGATTATGGATGTAGAGTAGGCGGCATTGCCAGGAAACAAACGCTAAAAGCAATTCACAACCTCTTTTCTAGAAATCGCGGGCGTCCTCTCTGCTTGCCTATCGGCATGTCTGCGCTATGCTCGCTTTTCCACCTAAAATAGTCCCTCCAATTCTCGTCTTAGTAGTCCACTTCCATCGTCATCGTCATCGTCATCGTCATTGTTATGGTTCAAAATGATTGGCACTGTTACTCAAACAAAGCAGATCTAAGGGCAACCTGGCCGTTTGATATATGATAGGATCCTCCGCCTATGACACGATGTTTCCAGGAAGGAGGCAAGAGGGGAAAGAGAGATTCTACTGGGGATGACACAGTATGTATCGTGAGGAAGCCCTCAACATGATCATTCAAGTGCCCTCCTTGATCCATGTCTTCAGTGACAGCGAATTCTTCAGTAAGTGCATAGCCCGGCGGTTGCAGTAATCTAAACCGTAAGGTTCTGTCAGGAATGGTTGGAGCGTGTTAGGCTTCCACATTGGGGCCTACTAGGCCTCCATATTTCTGCCTATTCAGGCCGTGTATTTAGAACCCTCAGATAGCCACTTTCAAATGAGCAAGTGGTCCTCTGACAAAAGTCTGACAGCTTCCGAAAGCCAGGTGGTGCTTTGCGTACCCAGGTTTAGCTTGCCAGGGCATATTTTGGCTGCGGCCAACTAAGGCACTAGATTCTATACAGAAATCGGCGCCGGAGAGGCTTTCAGGCAAGATGGAGAGATGGTAGGTACGGAGGTATCTCTGAGCGAAGCATTTCCGATGCGCCTAAGCATCGAGTGTGAAGGATACCACGGTCCAGAAGTATTCAACCTCTCCTTGCGAAGATCGGAGCAAGACAAGATCAACGGTCAGAACACAGCCAAGCACAAGGACATAAGCGAAAGTCTCTGGGAATGGCCTGGAAAGCAGGATTACTTGCTCGAGAGTGGCTGCTTGGAAGCTTGTGCGAGATACGGTAATCGCGACCTCTTGGAGACCATCTTAGCCACAATCAGGTCGAAGACCGCCAACGACGAAGAGAGAAGAGTTTATCTACGACGGCAAAGCTTGGAGAAAGACTACACGGCCCTTGGATGGGCAATCCTCCACTTTCACCCGGATTGCATCAAGTCTTTGGCGCGATTCCAGATCAAGTCGCATCTCTTTGACCACGAGGATGCTTGTGGATAGGCGCAGAAGCCTGTTCTCTCCGTTCTGCACTTCGCCCTATGGGTAGCACAAATCAACATTGTCGGGACAATGCTCGATGGGGACGACGTAGCCCTTCGGGAAGCGATACCTCACTAAGCGCTCCTAAAATCAGGCAATCGAATGGGCTCTCGAAGAAGACATCGACATAATTTCCATCAGCTGGACCACAAAGCGCCTCACCAAAGCCCTCGTCAACGCCGTCAATAAAGCCGCTGAGAAAGTCCTTGTCTTCTGCTCCACCGCGGACGAAGGCGCCCTAACTGGTGAATCTACCTGGACATCCAAATGTGAAAATGCCATAACTGTATCCGCATCCGACGCACTAGGCCACGCACTGCCAAAGTCCCAAACAAACGTGGACGTGATGATTGACGGAGACGATATCATGGTCCACGGACCCAGGTACATGCGCAACCATTCCGAAAGCCACATTTCAGGATCCTCAGTGGCGACGGCACTTGCCGCAGGCATTGCGTCGCTGTGTCTGTGTCTGGCTAGGATAGCGAATGTGGATGGACAAGCGGACGACTTTAAGAGCAAAGAGCAAATGATGGGGCTATTTGCGAAAATGCAGAATCCAGATGATGGTAGCAAGATCATTGTTCCATCAAGGATTTTTGGGAAGAGTTTCAGCCTTGGAAGCGGGGGGTTGACGATCGATGAGGAGGGATTTAAGGTTGATGAGATGGGGAAGAGGATGCAAGATCAATCTGCTTTGGAGCTCCCACCTGTTTTTGCGGAGACCAACTTGAAATCGACGAAATCTCATCCGGTGAATGAAGAGGAGAATGATTCGGATGAAGAAAGTGTCTGAGTCTTACGTACTCCAGAAGCTTGCCCTCTACTAATGCCGTCCTTGCTTCTCACCATGGGTGAAGAGCCCACCGGAGGACAGCCCACAAGGAACAGCCCAGCTTGGCGGCCAGCCAACTGGGAAGAGACCCACCGGGGGGAAGTCTATAAGGGAGCAGTCCATCGTCAACGTACCTGGCGTAGGTTGGTAGACTACTAGGTGCGTGCTAGCCTAAGGTGGAGACTCTACTGGTATTCAGGTCTATAACTGAAGGAAAGGGAATGTCCGGTACTATACAATGCTAGGTGGATTTGTGACTTGACCATAGCACGCCGACCAGAGCTGTCCCATGCATGCGTATGTGTCCTACTATGTCTATGGCCTTGGCGTGCCCAACGGCTCACTGGGACCCTTCTTCTGGTCCCCGGATCCCCCTCGTCCTGCCCAGAGAACCCGGCGCGCCCTGAACAGGATCCTCTATTCCTCCCGTCTTGACACTGGATATTAGCCGTACTAAGTTCTTCACACCCAGCTTGAGGGGAGAGCCCACAGAGAGACACCTCAGCTTAGAAGTGTCAGGCGTGCCTAGGCTAAACGGGGAAGCGGGCAACAAGCGGAAGGAGGAACAATCAAGATAGAATACGCCATGACAGCTAATCGCAGGCGGCCTCTAGAGGCATCAACTGAAAGCTGAAGATCGAAGACCTTCAGCCACGATTTAGACACCTATTCTCAGGGAGGTCTTTGGCTGTCATTTTCATTGCACTTGGCCTCGGGGTCAATCTTCGTAACGGAGGCGTGATGCAAAAGTGCCCTGCTGCCAAGAGAATTTTCACCGCCTTACGCCACTGCGCCTGGGGCCCGGCAGTCACCCAGACAACCAATTTTAGAGGCAGACCTTGCAGTGCTCCAGGGAATAGGCTTTAGGGCCTTTAGGCATGAACAGCCCACTCTAGGCCCTAAAATAGCGTAACCCCGGGAGCCCGGTCACAGATTACAGCGAAAGTGGCAGAATTTCTTTGCAGCAACGCCTCCGTAGAGCCCAAGAATAAATAGGGATGCCGTAACATTGGTTTGGAACCACTAGAGTCATCTAGAGTCTATGAAGCAGGATTGAGTATACTAGTCTCGCAGCGTTCATCTACTTCGTTAGTGCATTGGATTGAAATCGACCTGATCACAAATCTTTCCGTGCGGCAGCGAATCAACACATCGAACAGTCTGAAGTAAATTCATCTTCTAACAAGTCCGAATTATGTCCAGATAGAACTCATACAGGATACGAGATTGTAATAATCTCATTAGAATGAAGTCAGTATAATGTTTTTCTGGCGCCAGCATGCACAAACGTCCACCATCATCTCTGCTGCGTACAGCAGATTGGCAAATAATCAGACAGGTTGTCAGAAAAGTCAATGAGATTCGTCAACGGAACGAGTTTCAGTAGAACCCCTTCGGCCTCTTTCCAAACCCTCCCTTCAAATTTTTAAAGCTCGACGAATTAAGTATATCGCTCCACACCGCCGGACTTCCTAGTGCTAGCGTTTCGAATCAAGTTCATGAAACCGCCTTGCTCTTGAGCAGGGGCATCCATTTCATGGACTGGGCCGCTGCCGTTGACTTGGTTAACCTCCCTATCAACGCCTTAGTAACAACGTCTCGAAGAAGTGGAAAGCTCAGTACTCACGTATTCTGCTGCGGCTGTACCATGCTCGTGTAAGGGGGTACTCCAACACCTCTCATCATCTGTCCTGGGCTCGGCGTCCTTACTTCCTCTGAATCACCAGCTGGACTCAGTGCATCACTGGGCGCATAGTAAGGGCGCATTGGCGGCGACGAGGTAGGATCGTGCGTAGGTACATATCCTGGTAGCGCGGGAGATATATACGGTGAGCCACCGAACACACCGTCGTGGGCCGAGACCATTGTCGAGTGTTTCGACGCGAGAGGATTCGGAGCAACATATCCCATATGTGGGTGTTGCGGGACAGGTTGATGCGACGTACGACGAGATTGGCGGCCGCAGAGGTAGAGGAGCGCTGCGGCGATGATCGCAACAGCTGCGGATCCAATGACGATTCCGCCAATAGCTCCTGGCGAGAGGCCGGATGAGTGGTTTGTGATTGCAGGAGCGACGCTAGTCGTTGGAGTTGCCGCAGCAGTCGGAGTCGCACTGGAGGTCGACGACGACGTTGTTGAAGTTGAGGTAGCACTGTTGGAGGGTGTGCTCTCTGATGGCCAAGGCTGCCCAGGCTCCAGCATGAAGGTCGAGTTCTTAGCTAATTGTTTCTGCACGGCGAGAGTCTCGTTCGCAGTCGGGTTGATGACGCCAACCATGCCATAGTTTATGCAAGAACCAGGGGCGCTGCAATAGTAAAAGATTGGTTCTGTGTCATTCACTCGGATTGTGAATGTTGGTGGATTAGCGAGTATTGTATCGACAGGCCTGAAGCCAGAGAAGAAGCCAATCTTGTCCACGCCAATGTCTTCATAGGGGATGCAAGGAAATCCATATGCGGAACGGACAACGCTATGGTTCGTTGGGTAGAAAACATATTCTGGTACGAGCAGTCAGCAAGAAGCTCAAAAGAACTGTTGCGCCCGTGGAATACATACCGATATAGTCCCCTACTTCTGCTAATGTGACGTCTGGAACGAACGTGAAGCCGCCCTATTTGCAGCTCGTCAGTAAGTAGTCCAGATGGAGATTTGATGGCACCTTCGAGCCACTTTCAGCTTACCAGCGCAACATCGACAGTATGTGTAACGGGCGAGCTACTGGTGGAGGAAGCTGTGGATGAGCTTGCGGCACTGAATGCACTGGTGGTTGATACACTCTGGGCTGAAACAACCGATGACCCTAGTAAGGAGAGCACTGTTAAGCGCGTGAGTTGCCAGGTTCGTGAGGAGGTCATTGTGAGATCAAAACACAAGTACTCTGTAGCAAGTTGTTACTCAGATGGTCCCCAATTGAAAGGTCTCTGGGGTGAAAATGACGACAAAGGGAAAGCGGACAAAGAACGGTGTTTCTTTCTCTTCCATAAGTAGCAGCGAGGGAGCTGAGACCTCCACGGCTGAAGTTGCACGAAAGACCAAGCCCTCAGGCTGGGTCTCCTGTCATATCGCGCTGGGCGCAGTCGCCCAACGCCGTTGCTGAGGAGCTGCCAAACAGGGACAGATACCGTAACATTACCATCCAACCCCCGGCTCGTGAAGCTGGGCATTTGAAATACGCGTTGAGGACAGAGGGGGAAGCTGCGAAGGGCGACAACTTTGCCAGGGGGCGAAGGAGCGTGCTTGGCGAATCTAGATTTGCTAGCAGGCCGTGGGCCATGATTTCGGAAGTCAAGGATTGCTGCACTTAGCGGCAATCCTCTAGCCCTGTTTGATGATTAGTCTCAACAATGGCCAATTGGGGTCCCAGCTAAAAATGCACGGGCTGCGCCTCATGCTTGTCGCATTAGGCAAAGCGGGGCTTGAAAGAGTTTCCATACGTTACGAGAAGTGATCAAATACACACAATCGATGGGGGTTGGCGCTTTGGGTCGAGCCAACGAGGAGCTATTGATCTAGCCCCCTTCAAATACGAGGGACAAGGCTGAGAAGGCCAGGGTGAAACATCGGAGAAAGAATGCCAGCACATCAACAGTCCCCATGTTCCTTGTCGAAAAGGCATTGCCACAGGTTGTGTTACAATACATGTTCAAAAAGGCCTTATCGATGGGATTCACCCCACAAAAGCGAAGGGATCGCTGACGCTCCTTTGGCCAACATAAATGGGCCAACGTCAACACCGAAACTAACATCATTTCCACAACGACCGGAAAAAGCACCGTCTCCATGTACGGAAATGGCGCCTAGCAGCGACTATTGGCTGTAGTTATGACTAAGGTACAGCTTATGTCCATTCATGGGATAATTCCGCTTGAAGCCCGCCGCGAGTTGTGAGTGGCAATCAAGCTCAATGTATTTTGCCAACCAAAGGGATCTGGCAGACCTTTCAGGCTTAAGTGCGGTGAATCTCTTGGTGTATTGGCAGGCGCTGCATAACATCTACCGCCAATCAAAACTCAATCATACCTCGAACAGCATTTGCTACTACGCCCCCTCTGTTCCATTCCAATCTCGGTAGCTTCATATCGTAGATGCAAATCCGCAGGATTCATCCCCATGCTTGCCTCCCGGATAAGAGCGCAGTTGCCAGCTAAGAATATCGCTCCTAGCCGCCTCGACGTCATTTGTTTTGCAAAAGGTCAAATTGCACAGACTCCCCCGCCTGTTCCGTGCGTTGATCGATTCGAAAATGGAAACAAACCTCCACCCGACCATGGATGTTCGAATGTTTGCATCTTCCGATAAGGCTCTTCTAATCTTTCAGCTCAGTATGCTGTTGTTCGGTAATTCATTCAGCAGTCGTGGCTGCTGCTTGCTGCTCGCTGCCTATACGCTTTCGCTCTGAAACTTGCGTGTCGAGAACCACCAATCTTTGGATTATGCGGTATTTAGACATGAATATCCTCCACAATCGACCATAGGACATGAATTCTCGTTCGCTCAGCCATACTTAATGTGCCGACAGGTTAGTGGATGGGACAACCAGCGAACCTGCTGTTGATTGTTTTGCTATTTTGCATTTCGCTTTTGCTTGGCCATGTTGGCCAGCCATTCAGCAGGTTGCATGCTATGGATGTGCGTAAGTATACTCTGAACTACGAGCGGGCATCCGATAACCCACCGGAATTCGATGTGACGTGTGAAACATGAGTCAGCAGAACAGGATATATGAATCTCTCGAATTACAACGGAGGGAAAGAGGTCAATTTTAGAAGTTGCCCGGCAAGGCACTGGCTCATCTCACTAAATCTCGACGATCTAATCCACCTACTTGATCTACTCTGACGCTCAATATTCGCCTTCACACCTCCAGCTTCTCACGACGCTCAATCCCCTGTTCTGCGTCATGGCACTGACATCAGCCCAGCCCGGATAGCTGATCCCGCCGATGACGGTCCCGCCCATCTGGCAGTTCGCGCTCTCAAAGAGCTTGCACGCAAGACCCTGGTCAGGGCCAAAGCTGAACGAGGTTCCGGATGGGTTGTCAATGTTGACGCAGTTGCCTGCAAGAGCTGCGGTCCAGGCGCAGCCACCAGTCCAATGCGTGCCAGTGCAGTAGTACGCGCCGATGAGCTGGACTTCGAGGCCTTGTGGGGCGCAGAGGGTAAGGAAGGGGAGTGTGAGGAGGGAGAGGACGGTGATGGGATACATGGTTGGATTTGGGTTTGGGCTTTCTTTTTGGGTTGGCTTGGAATGATTCGGGATGGGTTTGTGATTTTGTTTGGCTATGGTGCGGGATGAGTGAGACCGTGTGGGGGATTGTATTATATGTGGCTTTCCGTATGGAGTTGAAAGACTTGTGTACTCTGAAAGAGACAAAGCAAACCTCAGCGAATAATGAGCCAATCAGCTTCTCGTCGGAAGCCTCGGATATTTAGATTCTTTGTGAATTAAAATGCCGTGCTTTGTTTCCTATAATGGAGACTTGGTAGAATTGGCAGATCTTTACCGTGCCTCCCGAGTGTCATCCTGGCATTGAGAAAGTTATCTTGATGTAGGGGAGTTGGCCCTTGGAAAATGAGAAAGAAAAGGATAAGTGGAGCGATCGGCAAGATGATAACCTAGGGGAGCAGTCTACCTCGGAGGCCGAAAGCGAAGAGGCATGGCGAACTGATAGGACGCGAAGTAGAGTCCCATGGCCCGTTTCTTTGTATGGACAGCCACATGCAAGACAGCTGCGTCGGCCTTTCTTTACAGCTGACCATCGGGTACAGCCCGAGTCCAAAACTCACTGACATCAGTTCTGCCACCACAGTGACCGACCTGCAGAAGAGAGTTTTGTAGCGTTCATAGGAGCTCGAGAAAGAATGGCAAGCGTGAAGAGGGTGGAGGCCCTAAAGCTCTTCTGTACTTCGGGTCGCCGGGGCAAACAAAAGATGCAGGGACAGAAGTGGAAGGATTGCCGTGTCCTGATCAAGGCAAAGGCAGATGTAAAGGTTACGAATAATTTCATTCGTAATAAGATTGACTATTGGATTCTCCAAGCTCACTGCCTATCAGACCAGCTGTGAGGCCATTCATCCTCCTCCCGAGAAGATCCTCCTCACTCGCCAAAGACGTGGCGCTCTTGCCTTTATCGGAGCTCGTCCTGGGGTGCTTGTCTGATCCTGAACCTCGGCCTCTACCTCGGCCTCCACGGCCTCCAACGTTGCCCTTTAGGTTGATGGGCGGCGTTGCCGACCTGATAGAGCTCATCTGCAATGGGGCCTCCTCGTCACCACTTGTGCTTTCGCCAGTGAGCGTTCGCTGGTGATGGCCGCCACCGTTCATTTCCAGACTACTAGAGCTCGCTTCACCTCCGGTCAGGTTTAGGTTTTTAGCCCTGAACTCGATAGTAGGACCTTCGAAAGAGCCTGGTGGCATGGCGAATATGTCTTGAATCCATCTGGCACACCGGAATATGTGCTTCCATCCATCTGGGTAGATGGACACGAATTGAACAAACCCATGCGAGATGCCAGGGATGAGAGCAACCTCCACGTGATCTTTCTCTGCAAACTCTGCATTTGACTTTTCCAGTCCGATTTCTTTGCGCTCTTGGAAAAGGTGAAGCTTTGCCTGCCGAAGCCTGCCGGCGAAGAGTACAGTGTCGTCTACTAATGGGTCCCGCTCGCCGGTGAGCATGTATGTCTTAGGGAAACGAGCAAGGAGGGCTTCAGGCGCAACTGCTGGGCAGAGCAGGTGATCCGTCGTGAAGTCGGGTCGACTGTAAGGGCCAACGTATAGGATAACCATAGCACGCATCATTTCTGGGGTGAGGATGCGGTCGCTGAAGTAGGAGATGACGGAAGAGACGGCCAGTCGTGTTTTCAGGGGCTGCGGCTTTGACGTCTGAATTGCCTTCTTCTGAGCTTCGACATCGGCGTTTGTTGTTTTGGCATTTGGCTTCTCATTCTCATCCTCCTTCTGACGCTCTGTCATGAAACCGTCAAAGGGGTTTTTCTCATCGTCATCGGATGGCCGTGGGGTGGTCGGTGTGTACTTGTTGTCGATGTCTTCGCTTTTGCGCCGTATGAAGTTCTCATGTTTCTTCATTGTTCGGGGATTTTTGATGAGAGCCATCTGGTCATCAGTCATCCAGCTCCCAAGGTTCATATCTAAGGCCGGATACATGAGGACCAACCCAGCCGGAGACGGCAGACTCAGGCCTCGAGTACCACCAGATCCATTGGACTGTATGATCATCAAGGTGGTACTAGTAGCGAGGTTGCCACCTGCACTGTCGCCTGTCAGAACTATCCTGGGACAGCTGGCTGGCTCCATGCCAATACAGCGGCCTTTCGTCGTAATAATCATTGTGTAAACATCAAAGCACTCGTTCAGCGCATATGGATAGGGAAATTCAGGAGCTTTCCTATAGTCCAAGCTCAGGATTGGCAGACCTGTTTTCCCAGCCCATGCTAAAAGTTTGTCATCGCTTGTCCGCGGATTCATGGCAACAAACCCGCCTCCAGGAATGTCTAGCACGACATTTGGCTGTTTCTTGAGCTCCGACAGCGGCCCGTCGAAATACATCCATGCGTTGACGGGCTCCTTGTAGATTGACGTCTTCGGCCTGGGAATACGTATCCTCCTGGGGCCGTACTTTGTAAAGCGTGGGCGCATCATTCTTGTGAAGAATGACAAGTATGGCGTTGTGGGCTTGTTCCAAGCGATGCGCATGTGATCGACTGTGAGCACCGCTCTGATCTTTCTGACCTTTTCGTCCGCCTGCTCCGCCGAAAACAGGTAGTATATGGTGAATACGAAGGATGCTAAGTCTCGCAATCTCCTATTCCTGATCTTCATAGCCGTCCAAAACCCTGCATCCAACGCTGTAAGAATCCATGTTGCCCGAAAAAATGAACGACTGTATAGATTCTCTAGAGGTTCGGGGGATTCGAGGCCAGCAATCTTTGAAAAGTTTCGAGCGACGTAGAGCCAGAGGAGGGTAATGACGACCGATTGCCAGGGGGTGAATCGGTTCGACAGACGAGCAGACAGCTTGCGGAGGGCAGGTGGGCCATGCTTGTCACCCCTGGTAGATGTCAGTCAATGCACCTTGGGGTCTTCCAATTCCATACTAACTTCAGGAGGTAGAACGACCAGAATGAAACGACTGCGAACACTTGAACTTTGCGGAACCTCAGAGAGGGCCGCCCAAGGACATGGTCTGCAGGCACAGGCTGCGGTCAGCTCCGACACTCTGCGTGGATCAATGTGGTGCTTACCTATCATTCTCTTTGAATGCTCTCCAGGGATTTGGGCACCCGGTACTGAAGTGATAGTACGGTTCAGAGGGTTTTGTTCGTTTCACCCATTCTCAGGCTAAATAGTATGCCGGGACATCTGACAGAGCCGGCACTTGACGTTCAAAGAAATGGTAGCAACAAAGCGAGTGCGTAGACGTGAAGGGAGACGGACGACCAAGAGCTCGGGCCCGCAATTGCCATCTATGCGGGCATTGGCGAGTTTGTTGTCACAGGACGGGTTTGAAGAAGCTGACATGTGAAGATTAGGTCAGGCACACCACGTGCCGTGTCGAGATTTGCGCGGCATTGCATTCCGAGGACAGCGAGACGCCGAGCACACGGTCACCGAGTGATCCAGCATTCGCTCCGATAACAGTGAGTCTACTTTTTACACATGAAGACGGGGCATATGAGAATATATGTTCAGGGCCAGGGTTAAGTGGGCTTATCAGATCACCTGCATGAAGCCGAAAAAATCGCGGGGTAACAGGGTCGTTGCGTACCTCATCAGCTAAGTGACGTGAGATATAACGATGCTCAATGATGTTTCTCTGATTAAATCAACCCTAGCGTGACCGTGAAGCAAGGCACCTCCGCTAAGTATGGCCTCGCAACCCGCGCAAGCTCCTCCTGCGTCTCAGGCTCAGCGCACCGCTGAAGCTAAAGCCGCTTTCACTGCATCCCTTAATTCTGTTGGATCCACTCTCGATGCCGAGCTTCAGTCACGAGCACGTAACATCCATGCCAATAGCAAAGCGCTTGGCAAGCAAGAGCAGGGCGTGGAGAAGGAAATCAAAAAGCTGTCGAAGCAAAGTGACCAGATGCAGAAAGTTGTCGACAAAACAAAAAATGATCTGAAGGAGTTTGACAGCCTACAGAACTTCGAGACAGATTTTGGAGCAGCTTTGGAGAGAGATCTCATGTTGATTGAAGAGACTCTACGGATAGTTGAAGAAGACGATTGGAGTGACGCCGACAACCAAGAAGCAGAGGAGCATGCGAACCCGCACCCTGACGAAGAGGGTAGCAAGCATTGAACGTGCTACAAAGGAGAAATCCTTCAAGACCTCACTTGACGAGGAATTCTATGCTGCTATAATAATTTCCATCGCCATGTGCATCGACCTGCCCGAATTAGCGATTATCACAACATGTTTCAACCACTAATGTCTCGGAGCGACTATATCGGCGCTAATACAAAGCCGCAGTACCCTGTCGGTGGAAGCTACTCCTATCCTAGACTCCCGAGGATGTCCTACTTTCCAGGTCGAGTCCTTGTACTCTGCAGGTGTACCATAGCACCCGCACGGGGGCACAGTTTATCTCGCTTGTCCAATTGTGTGGTTTGCTGGTCGGCGTTGTGGCTGCTCACAATCTCCCAGTCTGGCAGCTATCTCAGCTCAGACAAGTCAATATAAAAGATTGCACTATCTACCTCCGCCAGCGGGCAAGATCTTACCGCAAAGGTCTTGATCAACTAAATGTCGGCGTTCAACTATGACTGTACTTCTATTCTTTGTGGACCATTGCCTACATGTTTGGAGCTTTCAATATTCCACTTGAGTTGAAAGCGGAACTCAAAGACGTTGGGAGAGTGTACCACGATGCGTTGGAAGTTCTCAATAAGCCTGTGAAGTTTCTTCGGTGGTCTGTCAATTACCGATATCCATTCCTTCACATCCCTTTGCCATATTACATAGCACAGCCAGCTTGGCAGCAGGTGACAAACGGCCAATTCACTGAAAGGTGATGCCTTAGCAAACCCGCGAGAGAGACAGCTCATCCAACGTTATGGTGCTTCCCTAACTCGGGTGGATTTTGAATGCTTCATTGGTTGGTTGCTCCGAATGACTTGACGCTTGAACCTTTTGGGAATAGGCTAGCTAGCATAACGGATTGGGGGCATCTGAGTGGAATAACGTAATGCCAAACGAGAAGTAAAACGTAAGGACCTTCTATCTCGAAACCGGTCGTGAATTCTCTCATTGTTTGATCTACTGAAGTGTAGCCCAAATAACGTATATGTCAAAATGCCGCTGCCTCTAGAGCAAGTCGGAGAACAGCTATATAACAATGCGTTCCATTCAACTCTTCACCCCAAGTCTCAATATACAAACTGCACTCCAGCATATTCCACTCATCTCTGCCTCTTTCCATCTAATTCTCAGACGCAATCAGAAAACGGTCCAAAGTAGACGATGCCTTACACCAAAAGCCCTGTCGACGATGCCCATCTCTACTACCGAGACTATCGCCCGGCAGCCTTCCCGGTGCCGTTTCAGGCGCAAGCCGAACATGCTTCGGAGCTTTCTCTGGTCTTCGTCCATGGATGGCCGATGAGTTCAGCCATGTGGGAGCATTTGATGCTCCCATTGTGTGAGAGTCATCGCATCAGATGCGTAGCCGTCGACCGGCGAGGGTTTGGGAAGAGTGATTGGAGTGGAACCGGGACTTCGAATACCACGGAGATCACGTATGAGACATTTGCAAAGGACACGGTACACGTACTGCAAGAAGTGGGCTTGAAGAAATTCGTGTTTGTCGGAGCAAGTATGGGTGGCGGAGAGACGCTATTAGCATATTTTGGCAGTGAGTGGGTGAGGGAGCGGTGCCAGGTATGTGCTCTTCACGGCCGTGAATGTCCGCATGACGATCCTTAATAACCTGCCTTCCTGTGAGTAGGGATTCATCTGGATCGGTGCCTCCCTTCCCTTCCCCATCCAGACGCCAACGAATCCCAAGGCGCCCAGCAGAGAACTTTGGGACTCGATCCTTCTCGGCCTCCGACAGAACCGCCCAGCCTTTGTCCGAGCGTCAGCTCCTGGCATTTTCGGTGCCCAGGAAGGTGGGCCTGGCATCGTACTCGAGCCCGCCGTATTGGACCTTTATGAACGAATTATAGGCGAGGCAGATGGACTGGCAATAGAAAGATGTGTTCAGATGATTTCAAACAAGGATTACACGGCAGATCTGAAAAGGCTGGCTGGAGCAGAAGGTGGAGATACCAAAGTGTTAATCTTGCATGGAGACTCTGACAAGGGTATGCCATACGAGGCCAGCGGCAAGATCGTGGCAGACATCCTTGGGAACAGAGCGGATACAAAGATCTATGAGAAAGCTGCGCACGGGCTGTATGTCACGCATCAAGAAAGAGTACTGAAGGATGTGCTGGACTTTGTGAGAATGATTCAAAAGTGACGGCGTGACAGGTCACAACAAGAATGGAGAATGGCGGGAGCCTAGTCCGACTTTTCAGAACGATCGTTACAGCGCCATTTCAGGCAGAGCACCACACGTTTCTAGATCAAGGGCTTGCAAACACTTTGCTTTCGGTTGCTTTCGACGATTCGTTTGGCAGGTTTCCGGAGAATGAGGCATTTGGCACATGTCACGTGACCTAGAGGCCGCCACTCGCGGGTTCAACCAACCGCATTCATCAACGGCTATACGAGACCCCCACCTGATCTGGAAGACCCCCCGACAAACTCCTACTCGCTCGTCATTTGCTCTTTACACCGGCTTGGCAGAGCATAACGTTATGGCCAGCCCTGACTCTTTTCTTAGCCCGCAGTCACGTCGATACTATATACCTCGGCCCTGCTGCCTCTTTCAGTTCTCTTCCTTTGTTTTCATACTTTCTAGCGTTCATAGCGTGTTCCTCCTTATCTCTCTCATCCTCAAACCCTCTAAAAGTGTATTTTCGCGCTTCGAAATGCCCCAAGAACGCCGAAGGAAAGTCCCGGATCTCCCTGTCCCCGGTCGGGACGACGATGCCGCAGAGCGGAAGAGAGTCCTCAATGTCCTCGCCCAGCGCAGGTATAGAAAGCGAAAGCGAGAGCATCTCCAGGAACTTGAGTCCAAACTCAAAAGTAAAGCATCGCCCAATGAATCGCGCGACAGTGGCTCGAAATCTCCAACTGTGACGGGCAACGAGAACTCGCAAATCTCAAGCGAGAGTCGAAGGCGCCAATGCTTCACCGTTGCCTCAGACCCCTCAAGATCCGATCAAAATGCACGACAACCAGCGTCGGGCCATCTTATCGATTCTCAAGGCACTCCCTATTGCATCATCGACGGGAGTACAGCAGCCTGGGCGTCTACAGTCCCTATTGAAAACCCCATCCTCACTCCCGCTCAGCCCAACCCTCCGAACTATGCCATTGACCTAGGCTACGAAGGTACACCCGAAGCCGGCTCAGCAAGGCCGGAGGGTGATCTACCAACCACTTCAATCGATCTAACCGCATCTGTCTTGTCTGCGACAGCGGCAGACCTCGACCTTCCCGACTTTGACTTCGAACCTGATTGCACCTACTTTGACGGCGGACTAGCTGGCATCTCTTGGACCACACTATCGGGATTCATCCCCCAGCCCTCGTCACGACACGGCCGGCTCAAGGTCCTTCCGCTGGAAACGAACAGTTCATCAACGGACACTAACACCTCATCTTCATCTTCATCTTCGGCAGGACCGACACCAAAGTCTCTCCCGGACTGCCTTCACCACGACTCAGATCTCGAGAGGGTCCACCGCCTGCAGCATTTCACCTTTGAGGACTCGTATAACCTTCGAGTCCTCGAGTTGGACCTACTTCGCGGCTGTGTTACGATAGCAAAACGGTTGAACATCTCAGACGCGATTTGGTCACTGCATGAGACGTCGCCATTCAGTGACCCGGCCAATGCCCATCTGACATATGACGACCTGCCCCTCAATTTGCGCCCGACACATGCACAGCGTACGCTGCCCCACCATCCGGTGCTTGACATTCTTCCGTGGCCGACGGCGCGCAACAAGTTGATCCACGTCTTTTCGCAGACGCCGGATCTGCGTCCGCCGGGTGCACGCTGTCCGACAGCGCTGATGGATTTTGTCTATGATGTTGAGGACTCGGCGGAAGGTGTAAGGATCTGGGGCGACGATCCCTGTGACTGGCAGAATTGGGAGGTTGGAGAGAAAGTTTTTGAGAAGTGGTGGTGGGCGTTTGATGGTGAAATTATCAAGAACAGTAATGAATGGAGAATTGGTAGAGGGGCGCCAGTACTTGGACAGGTATTGGGCGAAGTCTGTTGACCTGCGCTTCTCGGTTAGGATGGGCACGCATACCGGCATGTACTTGTACTGGCGCACTCGATGTTGCCACTAGAGAAGAAACCCGATTCCTTCAACCAAAGCGCGGCCTAATCCAGCTGCGGAACAGTTTAGGGCGAAACGTGCCGTCACATTTGGGTCGTCATTTCTGAAGACTAAGACCGCATCCTGTTCAAGGACAAAGTACTCTGGGACCAAGATATAAGCCTACAACAAATATCAAAGATCCGCATTTTTGGACCTTCAGAGCGCTGAAATATGTGAATCCGACACATCCCGAAGGAATCAATGATACCCCCAAGCAACTGAAGAAAACGGGAAAGACTTGGGAGGAGCCGAATGATCGGTTGTCAGAATCTGGAAAGGTTGTACTACGCGACTATGAGGGAAGAGTGGCGAGCTCGGTATCTCTGTCCGCGTCTGGTCGGCTTGGAGAAGCTGCTCTTAAGGAAATAGAGACGAAGAAATGTGAAGAGTTACTTGAATTGGTGGCCACAAAGAAACAATTGAACGTAGCTTGCCATGTTTATTGTCGCTGATGTGTCTCAACGCGAGGAAGGATTGACTTGGAGAGAAAGTGACTGGGTGAATATCCAGCAATTTCGCAGAAGCATTTTATGCAACTCGGAAGTGGTTGCGATTCTCGTTTTCCTATATCAACGAGCAATAGGCTCGCTTGAGGACGCCATGCAATGCAGTAGTCACTCTCGTTAGTATAAGTCCCGAAAAGCAAGCCTGAATACGGAAATCGTGGTCGTACTCGTGTCTCGAACGTCCTTCATGAACTAACCGCAGTTTAAAGCCACCCAAATCATTGAAACGAAGGCATAAAGTTCTGGATCCAGCCTCTAACACCGCCACTATTACTTCCACTAGAGCTCCTGGAGCCGTTTCTGCCGTTGTCATTCCTTCGCCCTTCACTATAGCTTGACGGCCTGCTGTGGTGTCGTCTCTCATGGTCACTGGATCTGCCTTCAAAGTAGTGTTGTCGCGCTGCTCTGATGTCGCGTGGGCTCTCCGGGACATTCACCGGGTTTCTCCTGCTCCCCTCCGCGCCAGGGCTGGGCGGTAATGTGACGGAGGATGTGCGCCTGCGGCTCGATCTTCTGCTGTTGCTGGGTGGTTGCTCGCTTTGCGAGCGCTGAGCTTCCCCCGGAGGCCTCGTGATGCCTTTCCGACAATGTGGACAAGTATCATGTTCTTTCAACCACGCTGTTATACAGTCACCATGAAACCAGTGGTTACATGGCAGCACCGTGACCTCCTGACCAATTTCCACGTTGTCCATACATATCGAGCATTCCGCTCTGCCGTCGCTGCCCATCATACTTTCGTCCACCTTTCGCGTTTCCAATGATCTGATTGCAGCTTCAGATGCGGGAGGAGGCGCTGTGCTACTAGCATTCTGTTCCATAAGCTGTGAGATCACTCTGTCTAGGTGTTCCTGTGAAAAGACGGCGTCGCCTTGCTGAATGTTCGTTGGATTCATGAGATGAGATAATAGTGCGAGCGGACTGTGAATTGGAACCCCAGGATGAGCGTTTCCTGGAGGGCCTTGAACAGACGAAAGAATGATGTGGAGAAGACTGCAGGAAGTTAGTTACACAATCTACAGGCTTGAGAAGGGGGGAGCCAGCGCAGTCCAGGGGGTCAGACACTCAGAGCAGCTCGCTAGTACTGACAATCTGCCGTCTTGTGTTTCAACTTACTCTGGTATGTTGTCTGTCTGCATTTGCTGGGGGCCATCATCCCCTGGAAATACGCGCCGCGTAACACGGGTGGTCCGACCTCCTGGAAAGGGAGCAAACCCTGGAGGGGGCCCAAATTCTGAGGGAAATGGAAACATGCCCATCATCGGACCTCCTGGGAGCCCTCGATTACGAGCATTGGGCTGTTCCCCCATGATATTTGTCAGCAAAGCTTCGAAATCTGAGATGACCTCCGCTACGTCGGGATCTTCTACCGGATAGTTGCGCCCAGCAGGACGACGAATTGTTCTTGTGGAAATAGTGAACATGCCTGAGCCTCCTAATGGCCCTGTCCGTGTCCACTCGGAGATATCGTCCTCATCGGGATCCGGGGTGTCATCTTCCCAGGGATTGTGGTCATCGAATGGGCGTGTTGGATGATCATAGTGGTCTGGCGATGGCGAAAATGGGGTTCTCTGTGTGGGACTGACTGCAGGTGAAGGAGGTGTAGAGATCTACACCGCGTACATAGTCAGCAGTCCGTAATGGTCAAGAAGAAGCATTGGAAATTTAGTTCGTTGGACGCCGTAGATAGCTGGCCGTCGGTCCCAATGTCGAGCTTGAAGGTAAATTAACTTTCACAGACTTACGATTTCTGTGAATTCAGAGCTACAACGTGGACACGTTAAGCCACCCTGATCTCTACGCCATTCATTGTAGCATTCATGGCAATGAACCTTCTCGCCTGCTATTCTGTTCCCGTCCATGGCGCTTGTAGTCAAAAAGTTGGTTTCGGGATCGGTGCTAGAAAGGAGGACCGTCTCTTAGACCCTCAGGCCGACTGTAGATGCGGCTGAAGTGTGGCGAAGGCGGGCAGTGTCGTCTGACGCCCGAACGTTGTGAGCCTGACCAAAGGAGGGCGCAGGCGAGATAGTCCTATGGACTCCCCAGAGATGAGTGGATAGTCTGAAATGATACAATAAGGGAGATGGGGGAATGGCGAGCTTGGTGTCTGGACAGCTTGTGCTGTCAAGTGGTAACAAGCGAAACTTAGTGTTGAGTGTCACTTCGCAGGCTCGGCGCTGGTGACGCAAACGGGTGACTTCAGGCTGAGTCTCGGGTTGGGGCTATCGCCGATAAGACGCCTACAAAAGCCAACATTCGGTGCTTCCCGCTTGGAAAAGTCGGACGCGGGCAAGGCGGGCCAGGTGGGCCAGACTGTATTTAGAGCTCTGAAATTGGGGTTGTTGTTCTGCGAATTATGCCAGATCATGATTATGGTCAGACTTCGACGTCATTCGACCATGTTCCGAACAAAGCAAAGCCTGGTCAGCGCCTAAATGGCACAAGCAAAATCTTATAACCAAGTACATCCCAAGCCACAGCGGCTGTATAGATTCAGAAGCCGTTGTGCCAATGTTATAGCTACATGTCCCTCCCGAAGAGATGCCTATCCCCCTGGGATTCAGCCGTGATTGCAGCACTTTAGAAGTAATTCCCCATATAATTAACATCCAGCGCATTCTTCGACAATGTCCGCCCTATGCCCTGCCGGTTGAAGTGCTCGTGCTCTCTATCGATATTTACATTCTCCATAGCGAACTCCGTGCAATGCAGATACACTGATATGTTCATCGACCTCGTTTTGAGCTCTTCATGATCAGTCCACCGACTATTCCAGCTGCTACCGCAATGCCTCCAACGATGGCCACTCCCATCATACCATCCCTTGCAACCTTGTCATCGATCAGGGTCCGCAAACTCGCTGCTTGCAAATTGTTTGGTTCCTTGTCCAGTAACAGATCGTTATATCGTCGAGCCTCTGCATAGTTTCCCAGCTTGAAGTTGCCCAAGGCCAAGTAGTATAGACACTCCCTTCTTCTTTCGGGTGTTGTTCGGAATATGTCCGTCAAGAGCCTAACGCCCTCTTGCTGCTCGTTCCGCGTGTTCGATTTAATTAGACCCTAGTGCTATCAGAGCTTGACAGATCATGCCACAGCAACTGGCATACCCAAGCGTAGTTGAACTTTGTCTGCACGCCAACATAATCGCCTTCTTTCTCGTACTGTGCGCGCAGGACTTGGAGCTCTGCCGGTCTGAGTGGGCTGCCATGTTGTTGTTAGCTAGGAAAGATGCTTCAAAGTTACATGATGTACCTCTCGGCGTCCGCAGCATCTGCAAAGGTTAGCATATGCGCAGGCATGAGCTTGAAGTTCCTTCCATCACGTTGAACGTACAAGGTAAATTCGACCCCATCGATGCTGAGGTCAAGTCTTTGGATTGGAGTGAATTGAGTGTAGTAGGTGCGCAAAATTGATATTGACTGTGGCACGCAAGCTGTTGAGTTCTTCAGATGTTAGAAGGCTTCCACCAGCAGTGCAGGCTGTGGCGCCGATGACGTGGGGCGGTGCCACGCCCAAATGTTCCTTGTAGCTGCGCTATGCCAATTTTGTAAAGCGTCAACAAAAGCTCTCCGCAGTATTCTGCATACCACTAAATATCTGACGTAGTCCTTGTTGAATCATACTCTTCACTGCGTTGGTTTGTTGTGCAGTCAAAGCTATTCCACGAGAACGAACGTATACACCGCACCGCAGCCATGCTTCTTGACGAAGACCCCGCAACGGTAACACTCCATCTGGCATCCTTCCAGCCCATTGCGGTCGGCTGACTTCTGTCCCAGCTCATCGCCCATACAATAACAAATTTCAACATTGCACCAGACAAAGCCGCCCTGTCCCGCATCTCCTCCTCTCTCAGCACGCTCGAAGAGTCTCGCTCCCTCCGCCTTCGCGACGCCGAGACGGCACTGCGCAAACTCACTCGCCAGCTCAACACCCTCCAATCGCAACACAAAGAGACAGTCGTCGCGCACGACGGCGGCGTAAAGCATGCTGCAGAGATTGTAGAACTAGACACTAGGAAGTTCAGAGTCGCAAAGCAAGTTCGAGATGCCGAGGAGGAGAGCGAGAGGCTCGAAGGTGAGCTGGAAAGCCTAAGGGCGGAATTGGAACGGGTCGAGGGAGAGGGCGTGGAAGGGAGTGAAGGTGTGAGGAGATCGAGAGGAGTGGATGATCCGACGATGTGAGTCTTGCAAAGCCTCCCGCTCCACCTTTTTGGTGACCTTGCTTTGAGACTGTGCTAACATGCTGACGGCAGATTACGACTATGGCTTTACCGGTCGCTGGGTATTACGTTGGAGCAGGATGAAGCGGGCAACTACAACAAGGCGACGATCGGCAATACGAAGAAAGGCGACGTGCATGTGGTCAATATTGATCCGAAATTCTCCAAGTATTTCTATGCGAACTATTTCTGGCAGACAATGTAGGGTTGGCAGGCTAGGGTGTGGCTGAAATCGAGGATAGTGCATTAGCGACGGCGTATGGAGTCCCCAGGACATGACAAGAATGATGAGCGCTTGGTTGGAAACTTGTATATGATTTTGGGCTATACTCCACGGGGCAGTCTTGTCCATAGCTTTGGCATGCCATCCTTTTTACTTGGGCGCAAAAAATGCACTCCAGGCCTGCAGGCCACCAACGACCGTGAGCACCCCGCTCGTAGATTTGTCCTCTTGAGTCATGTACCACAGCGCAGTCGCCCAATAGGTTGCCGTGGTCACAGCAGCGATGGCCTTTTCGAGACTGTCCGTGAGCAGGAGCGGGTTTCGAGACCACCGGAGGTTTAGGATCGCTGTCACGATGTTAGCTTTGCAACTGTCATCGGCGACGGAGAGCACTTACCGGCAATGAGGAACAGCGAGCTTCCCTAGAGTTACGAATTCAAGTCAGTGGGCCTGCGTAGGTAGCAGAGCGTAGCTCGACAAAGTTCACCTGGAACCAGCCAGCTCTTGCATACGCGGCGACGAGGCGAGGAAGACGCTTGAATTGAGCGTCATTCATGAAGTCTTGCGCTTTGAGCTGTTATGTCTTAGAAATCGTGCGCTTGCGTGGTTTCAGTGGGGAAGAGAGCAGCTCACAGTGTGGCTGACCGAGATGAAGGCATGGGCGGCTGCGGTGACCTGGAGAGCGCGGATCGCGGACATGTTTGAACTAGACATTGTGGGTTTGATTGAGATTGTCCACTGAATGATAGATCTCAAGCTCCACCTCACATTCGCCGTGAGAAGGAAGCACTACATGTACTTACCGCTTTCGTTGCTCTTGATTAGTATGAGCTCTCGGTTCTGAGCGGGGATGAATTTCCAAGCCGCGGCGAAGCTATCATTCGTCTGAGGAGCTACGTGTTGTAGGGCACACTAATCTAAAGATGTTGAGCCGTAGCTACCATGAATCTACGTCTGACAGTGAGAATTATCTATCGAAGGCAGAGCTGCGTAGTACCTTGTGCCAGCTTTCTGGCGTTGCGAGCTTGCCAACAAACATATTCCAGGCACCAGAATTCGCAAGCTCCTCGAACAGCTTCACCTTTTGGCCGTGAGCTTACTTTAACGTGAGCCACTGTGCTGCTGCAGAGCACCCATCCTAGGCTCAAGTGAAGGGCTTGTTGTGGAAGGGGACATCGTGGCAGAGGTAAGTGATCATGCTCAGCGTCGTCGAAATGTCGAAGCAGGCCAGCGCCAGCTGCCCGCAACAACAGCGACAGCGTGACATGCAGCTCTTGATTGTAATCAAAGCGAGGCGTCGAAGAAGGGACTCTTCTTCAAAGCTTTGCTCAAGGCAATAGCAGTGATGAAAAGTGTGAGAGCCAAAAAATACGCGATTCAGAGCCCCGAAGGACGCTGATTAGATCTTCGTGCCCCGATGTGCAATGGAGACGACTATCTAAGGAAGACCGCATTCGTGATCGCGGATTCCATCACAAGGTCTGTACATTGTTAGCATTGCTTGACCTTTCAGGGGTGGTTGGGAGCTCCTTACAAGTATGAAAAATTTGAGAAAGGAAACGGGGGAAAAAGACGAAGATATACGCGTACCCTAGCGCCGAAAGCGGCGGCGTTAGACTAAAGTGGGTAAGGTCCCAACTTTCACACTTGGCATCGCGGCCTTTCAAGTCCCGGTTAGCCGATGTAGGCTCTCAGCGTTCCAAGGTCATCAAATGAACTACGTACAATACTACTAGATCTTCCGCACAGCTACCCTTTAGTACCATCATCTTCGTCTCCGGGTCTGCGCACGCGGTTCTCTTGAGGAGTCTTCCGAAATCGGTGGGTCTTTCAGATATCTGCTTCTTAACCGTGATCAGTCGATTCTCCTTTGCAAATTCCACCACCCGGAAACCGCCTTTCATAATCTCTGTAGCAGTGGGGAAGCTTGCTCATTGCGTAGTTGTCATTGCGTGGGAGTACTTCTTGGTCGCGAAACGGGGAGTCAAAAATCTCCCACCAGGGCTGACAAATGCGGTGTCCACCAGACAGCAAGCGAAGGAGATACAAGTAACCTGTACAATTCATGAAGATATTCTTCACATTGCATATGCTGCTTGGCAGGAGGATAGTGAAGATAGTAGGTCGAGCCCACGAGTGAATGTCTCTATTGAAGGTTCGCGAATACATGTAGTTCACTAAAGCCAACAATTGCGGTGTTACATATCCATCAATTCGTGTCACGTGTCGGTCTGGAATAATCATCCATATAAAGCGCCACCAAATGGGAAGAAGCGGAGGCCCGCCTATCCAGCCCCCTCCAGTTGCCGTATCAAGGCGGAGAAGTCGTCTACATACGCCCGTTTCAGAGCATACTCTTTCGCTTCTCCTCCCTCTCGCGGTCTTTGTTATTCACAGTCCCAGCCCTGGTTGGGGTCGGCGTGGGACTCCCCTCCCTCTCCCTCACCGTCTCAACACTCCTCAGCGTCATCGGCCTTGCCACCCGCGTTCCCACAAAGCCTCTTCTATTCCTCCCAGTCCGTCCTCTCCCGAGCCAGTTGAGCTTCAACTCTTTCGCAAGCTCTTCAATCTTCCCCTGCGCCTCATCTCCGCTCTGCACAGATGCCAGCACACTCACACATTGTAGCATTCGTCCCACCGTCTCCGTCACTTGCGCCGAACTCGAATCTGATGGTCGAGCAGCAGGCGGTGAGCTAAACGACTCGAATGCGACTTCTTGAGCCGGATTACTGACATTGGATGTCGCCCTGGAACGGCCAGCTGACGAAAGAGCCCCAAGCAGTGTGCTGGATTGCGAACTGTAAGAGGAAAAGTTAGGGTCAAGGCTCTGAGCCGTACCAGCGCTTGAATTGGCAGTATTACTGCCATTGGCAGCAAGAGTAGCCAGGCTTGCATCAATACTCTCTAGACTTAGACGCGAGAAGGTGGCTTTCAAGACATTGTATCTTGGCAATATAACTGTATCCCGGAATGATATGAGCAATGTCCGCCTAACTTCGAGCTCATCGCCTGCAGTAGTAACCCCATTTTGCCCATCCGTTGGTGGTGATGATGACGACAGAACGCCTCCGTGGTCCGAGTTAGGCAAGACGCCCCAGAATTCGGCGGCAGCTTGTGGAGTGGTAAGGGTATTCCCATGGCCTTTGAATTCATGGTCCAGTGGCAAGAATACAGCTTGCATGTACGGTAGCACTTTTCCGAACACAAATAGCCACATGTTGACAAGATGGGGTACCAGGCGCTCATCAGGCACTGCTCTCAGTGTATGGTTGAGGCTAAGGAAACCGGTCTGGAACAACTCATTCAAGTCTTCGATGATGATGCTTGGTGCATGTCTCTGGACGCACTTTTGTATGTGAATAGCAACCAAGCGATTGAGATCCTCAACTGCTATTCGAACGTCTTCGCCCTCGAAGATCACCAAGATTTTAGCCTTGAGAAAGTCCCACGCGTCGTCCGCCGTCATATTCTGCAGACCAAAGCCAGAGAGTATCTCCTTCAGCGCTGGGTCGTTAGCGTGAGGTGTAGTGTTGATGTATGAGCCTGCGGCAGTATGATTTGACAGGGAGGAGCCCAGCCCGAGACCCGCAAAATCGCCGTCGGTTTCACCTCGACTGTTGATAGGCTCAAGATTGCCCGCATTGGCCCTTTCCTCTTTCTTCTTCTCGCGCAAGGCTCGGCCAGCATGTCGGAGATCAAGGCCAGACACTGACTTTGCGAAACCTGATGTCGGGCCGGGAGAAGCAGGGGCGAAGGAGTAGAGCGAGGTAGGGTTGTTCGCGTCCAGCGGTCTTGAATTCGAATTTGCTGATGACAGAGGCAGGTTGTGGTGATCATCTTTATCTTTCATTTTGAGTTTCTGTCTTAACCCATGATGTTTATGCGTTTTCTCTTTCTCATAGCTCACGCCTCGGTCAGTGGTAGGCGCAGACACCATTGTATTTGTTGCACCATTGTTTAGGTTGTACATCGACGAATTGCCCGACGACAATGTATCAGCAAGACTGGTTGAGGAGGCATTTATGACATGGGAAAGTCCACTAGTTCCAGGAAGTTTGTTGGGAGAAGGGAGTGGCTTGTCTTTGGCTTCTTTGTCC
>Ga0335072_10000542_pt1 | contig 71736 bp, 39 predicted proteins | sample Lox_Sample_21_FD_206725 | JGI IMG/M metagenome (GOLD analysis project Ga0335072, IMG submission 206725) | Soil microbial communities from Loxahatchee National Wildlife Refuge, Florida, United States - Lox_Sample_2.1 | ecosystem: Environmental > Terrestrial > Soil > Wetlands | place: USA...
TTCTTTTATCGGCACTACGCCCTTATGACAAGACCTGATCATTCAACCAGGCTGAAAATCGGGCCCTTGAAATCTGTGCCACGTGGGCAACAAGTATCGTAAAGCGTCAGCGGCTGGCAGAGCACGACTTTCTTCAACATTTCATCCGCATCGGAATCAGTCGCTTTCATACTCTACGTCTACGTAACTTTATCAGCCATGGCCGATGTACTGGGGACACTAGTGGGTGTGATCTCTTTTGGGATCACGGTGTGCGACGGTTTTTGACAGCCTACTACAATTGGTTTGTTTGATACGTACACTAGTTAGTTAAAAGGCGCGTAGCCGCCTTAGGTAGAAAACTATCGCTTCCTAATATCTCAAACTCCAACTACTACCAGGCCTGGGAAGCGAGAGACGACGACGTTTCATCTGCCTTGAAATCTATGGCACAACTGGGGAAGACCTTTAAGTTGCTCAATAGTAGGCTTAGACATATATTGAATACGCACCCTACATTCAACGACTATGTTGCCGATAGCCTCAGCCTGGTGGAGGACAAGCTCAAGAAATTGGAAGTAATACTGAAAAATTGCAGGATTGAATGCCCGAAAGGGACCAAGGAACGATTGATCGATCTTTCAAAAAGGTCGGCGTATCCATTTCGTAAGAAGACCATCAATCACCTCCAGGCGCTCGTAGGAGACCTTACACTCAACCTTGGTCTTCTGCTTCAAGTCCTACAGCTGTGAGTGTTTCGTATTGTATTAACATACTGTAAAGGCTTGGTGATTGACTGTTCTTTCGCAGAGATATTTCAATGAACCAGGAAATAGTAAAAACAGTCGCAAATACTGGTTCTTCGACAACGAAAGACTTCACTCACATCAAGCGGACAGTATCAGCTATCGAAGATATCATCACTAATGACATCACATCTATCTTGCAAGCAACTAAAGACTTCCGGCAACAATTTGAATTATTACAAAACGCCGTCATGCAAGTCATACCAGAAACATCTGCAGTGACGGAACAGGTACTCAAGAGCGTTGTTGAAACTTCCACAGAAGAGAAGGCAACAGAAAAGAATATGCAGTTGACGCTCAACCCCAGGCCAGCAGTACTTCAACCCGCTGTGGATAGTATGTCTACATTGGACGACAGTATGAGTGTACGCCGAAATTCTCTGCAGAACGACTTCACCGACATTTCAATCTCACCGCGTTGCTTGTGCCGAAAATGGAAATCAAAGACGGTCAAAGAGATAAAACGAGGCCCTCTACGAATTTTCAGCGAGACCGTTGCGTTAGGTTCCCATCATGAGTCCTGCCCCTATTATCTAAATACAGAACGGTCTACCCGGATTGGCATTGGCACAAAAATGTTCAAAACTCTTCTTTCGCGGATTGTCGATGGGACCTTCTCAATAACATTTGGTGCCGGGGGTCTCTACATCGGCCCCTCTCTGAGCCTTCGCCATATTTACCGTCCCAAATCACCCGCATTCCAACTTTTGAGTGGCATTGAAGAGCATGCAATTGGAGAGAGACCGTTTGCAATGTCCCCAGAAGACTTAAGGGCCGAGTTCCGGAGGTTGTTTCACAGTCGTGAAGCGTCCCCACTTGATGTCAATGAGAAGGGGCGAACGTTGCTTAATATCAGTAAACAAATCGTATGAGAAATTTTTAAGCTGACAGGAATTAGCCATTCTTCCAAGAAGATACTTGGGGCAGCTATCGGGAGGTAGTGGACCTCCTGCCATATACAGGCTTAGTCTCCGATTTAGTGGGTGCAGGCGTGCCTATAAATGAGAAAGATTCAAGGGGCTGGTAAGAAAGAGAGACTCAGTAAGACTTCTTGTTACGGTATTTAATAGTGGCACAGGAACCCGTTCGATTGTATTGCTCTAAGTACTTGGGGTTGCCAACGCGGTGACCCGGAACACCGTAGGAGCGCCATAGGATTTTGTAAGTCTGTGTTAATTAGTAAACCTTGGCTTCGAACATTCGGACTCTGTTTTTAAGACCGGTCCGGAGGGGCTTTTCTGCACGAATCGAGATGTTTTCGAGATTGAAGTTGGTCGACATTTAGACACTTGGATTGAAGGTATGTGTTCATATTTCAATATGTAGCAGTCAATCAGTTACATCCCTGCTATGAAAGCTAACAAAAGGCCTTTCTAAGCGTCGGAGTGTGGCCCTCTGAGCTATGCAATCTTGATGCGATCCGAAAAGGCTGTTCAGGACTTGCTTCTAAGAAATCCCGCATCTGTCATCCAGGAGCGAAATCGGCTTGGACATACGACTCTTCACCTTGCCAGCGGATGGCCAGTTGGCTTGAAGCTGTTACCCGAGGCTGGAGGAGCACAGCTGGTCAACACTCCCGGTAGGTATGGGAGTATACCTCTCATTTATGCCCATTCAAATCGCTGCATCGACTCTATGGCTCTACTTATAGATGCTGGAAGTGCTCTTTCGTCCCCATATGGGGACGAAAGAGTAAGTTCGCCCTTCTATGCTTCAGAGGAGACTCTAGACTTGGCTTTAGGCCAAGATGGCGTAGGATTTGATCTTGTTTCCACAGCAGTGAAGCAACGTCAACTTAAACTGAAAGCAATGGCCCTCCGTAAACTCCCGGTGGGGGCATTCGAAGCACTTGGTGTTCCAAGCGATGGAATACTAGAAGGCCCACCCCTGTATTCGTTGGTCCGAGTTTTGAATGAATACAAGATTGCAATACCCGAGGAGCTGAATCCCCCAGATCCACAAGGGACAGTATATCATTTCTTAGCCTTGGTTTTACACCGGAGAGATAGTTATAGAATATGGCCACAGAAACTTTTTGACACGGGATTTTACTGCATTGATGAACTGAACCGCGAAGGTCTGAGTCCATTGGCAAGCATCTTCCCGCGTAAGCTATCTGGACTTTCATCGGCTCTCGGATATGCAATATGGCTGCTCTCAAAAGGGGCGAATCTCATGAGGCTCATAACGCCTTCAGCAACGGCAGCAACGGCAGCTCACCACCTGGCATTCAATTTCGGTGTATCGATTGGGGGTTACAAGCATGAAATTCGAAGCAAGAGGCCTCGTGTCGATGGATTTCCAGAGTCATCAAGAATGGAAGCGTCATTTTGGAAGTACATGAAAAAATTTGATCCAAATTCGGCACAATTTCTTTACGACTTATGTCTCAAGACTGCACGCGATGAATGCTGTTGTACTTGCTCTTCCGATGGCTGCACACCTGTTAACTGTCGACTTATCTAAGGGAGACCCTTGGGTAATGCAGCCTTGTTGTACTTCACTGGGTTTGGGTCGAAGGAATAGGTAAGTAGATGTCATAAGGTTCATTACTTCTAAGTAGATAGAAACATGAGATAACCACGAAGAACAAGAACTATCTAGAGCTTCCCAAACGCCCGTACTTATAGACCCGCGGTCTTACCTGTTCATCGTGTATGATCACCTTTGATCACATTGATCATGCCTCGTGCCTCCCGATCAATGGTGATCAAAGTGATCAATCCTCTTGGCGTGCACGTGACCTCTAACTAGGATAGGTTCGTCTCAAGCCTCAGCTGAGGTTTGGCCGCCCGCCTACCAGTCGTTTCCTTCTCTTGCTGCAACTCTGCTTTTGGTCCGTAACAACACCCTTCACTGTTCTGTCGAAAGGAACGAGACATCGTTTCGATTGTTATTCATATTATGCGGAGCCTGAGCAAATACAGGTATGGTTATTGGAATGGATCGAAAGCATTGGACAAAGTCTACAGTACGCCCAACCGACCTGGACTGGATTACATTCGCCAACCAGGTCTTTCATTTTGCAACCCATCAACGCCTAGGCTTGTCTCACCTATGCTGTGAAGGGAATCCTCGGCATCTTTTCCGCCAGAGACATGAACCCGTCGAAGTGCAATATATCCGGGATGACGAAGCATTCTTGATCGCTAAGCACAGAGAGCTTACCTCACAATTCATGGACGAATACCAACGGCGCAATATTCCCCTTTCGATCTTCATGAAAGGCTACTGGCGGGAAAGAGTGGATGAAGTGCTGTCTAGTGAAGACGTCGTTGCGAAAAAGTTTTCTCAACAAGTTATAGGTGCCGAATTGGGGTCGAAACCTGTTGAAATCTAGAAGTCTTTTGCGTTCTGACTTTGGATTTTCAGCATCTCCATACATTGCAGGACAATTATATATTTCAAAACCATTGACCAATGATGAGGGTGATTTGCGTTGTAGTCGTGAAATCGAAGCTTCCGTTTATCCCCTGAAGCAGGTTCTGCATGTAGAATACGTGATCGGTTTTGAATAGCTTTCTAAGACCTCAAATATAGCTTCGCTGACTCCTTCCAAGTTCGGCCCAAGGCACGATGACGCTCCCTGAGCTTGAGCCCGAATGATCCATAGGAATGAGAGCTATGTCAATCCCACTACCTCAAGCCTCCGAAGTGTTTCATTGGTGGCGTATCAGGGCGTATGCAAAGAGAGATGATCCTCATTACGATGGATTCTTCAAATTTCAATATCACGTTTTATCATATCTCTGTCGCTGAATTGCAGAGAGTGGTGTAGGAATAAGCGGGAATATATTTTCGGGTAGCTTTGTCTACTGTTCATGTCAAAGCTTATATATCACCAGTACAAGCTTTTCGCCTTCTTCTTGGGATGTCTAGAGGAATCCATGTACGAGTAGTGATGGCGATTAAAAGAAACCCGTAGCGATCTAAGCCATGCAGCAGACCCAGAGAACCCGGCGTGGACTCCATAGCCGTTTCTAATATCTTACCAATGAATGAAAGCCGGCTTCCTAGCCGCTAAGGTCCACGATCATCTCCTTGGCCACATCCGGGCCCACGCAAGCAACCAACTCCGCCACAATGCCTTTCATCGAGTCGTGATCCCGGATCGTATTCTCATCCCACACCACTAACATCTGCATTCACACTAGTCAGCATCTCGCCGCACTCGGCCTCAGCCGTCACTCTAGGGGGAGCGCAACTCACCTCGCAGGGCACGACCCTGCCGCCGCGCAGACGCAACCTAACGGCATCGAGATCAACCTGCTCCTCGACGTCGGCGGCGGCCATCATGCCGGGGAAGTCGAGGTCGAAGAGCGACAGGCCGCCGTTGACGGCGTCGGCCGCCTCGGCGGGCGTATCGAAAGCCATCTTGCCTGCGCGCGGTGGATCATCCGGCGGCGCGTCGCTCGTCTCGGCGGGCCCACCGTCGTCGCCACCACCGTCGTCACTCCCATTCGCTGCCTTCGCATCCTGCGACACGCGGACGTACCCCCCACGATCCATCGCCGCTAGCACCCTCGCGTCCAGCGGGTCCCAGGCCAAGCGGTCCAAATCGAGCACGAACTGCGGGGCGTAGTCGATCTTGTAGCGCATCTTCGCGCAGGCGTGGATGTAGTAGCCCATATAGTAAAAGTCGTGGCGGGCCTCAGCGGCGAGGGCGATCTCGCGCAGCGCGGCGAGCTTTCCGAAGGCCCAGCGCTCGACGTCGCGCCGGTACACGAAGTAGACGCCGGATGCGGCGCGCGGCAGCAGGTCCAGCACGCCGAAGGCCACCAGCGCCCCGTCCACCCGGTAGCACTGGTGCCATGAGCCCAGTTGCTGCTCCACGCCGCTGGCGAGCCGCCGCGAGGTCCGCGTCAGCGGCGACGCGCAAAGGAAGCGCCGGAAGCCGCTGCGGGTGGTCTTCGGTGGCGGCTCGTGGTGCACGTGCGTTTGGTAGTCTTCGAACAGGAGGTATTTCTCCTCCGTGAAGTCGTCGGGTTCGAGCGTCACCTCGAAGCGGTGCGCCGGTTTGAGGTCTGGTTTGAGATATGATGTTTCGCTCTCGTGTACGGTCGGGACCAGATTGAACTCTGTTCTCTGGCGAGCCTTTTCTCTGTCAATGGACATGAGCGTTGGGGTTGTTCATCAAAGTGGATTTCGACCTAGTCTATCACGCCACTCACTCCTTCGATATGGGGTAGCGTTTCGCCGCCTCCCTTAGGTATTCGTCACCCAGAACATATCTGTTCCATCTGTGCAGCGCTTGGCGTTGATCCTTCCGCGCTTTGAAGTCAGCAGCTGGGAGCCTCGTAAATCGTCAGATGGCTTTTCTGAAGTAAAAAGAGTAAGTCTTACCGAATGGAATAGTGCGGACAGCATGAATGCTTCAAGTCCGGTTTGTACAGCAGAGTACCGGATCTTGCTCGTCCGGTTAGCATACATTTACTTAATCAGCCTCGATATCCCACGCAGGATTCCATACCTACGCCATCCACGATCCACGAGCAGTTGGTAGTGATCCACAGTCAGCCTCTTGGTAGAGACGTAGTATGACGTGCCTGTGGAGTAATTGGTTAGACAGATGCACGAGGACAAAAACGCAACCCACGCCGTGCCTCCAACGAGTGGTCCCAAGGCATTTGGCCCCGTGGGAAATGAGATGAGGGGGAAGATATACGGTCGCTCGACCCATTGCCATGTTGGGATTTCAAGGACTTAATCAGCCACTAATTGAACATCAAATGATGCCTAGCACAGGGTGCAAGCCAGGTCTGCCTAGCTCCCGGTGTATGCAAGGCTGAAGGGACGGCGTGGGATTTTTGATCGTTAGGAAAGGTTGGAGTGACATGCAGGTAGGAAAGTCTCGTGACATGTTACTGAGAAAGGAATACAAGAAAGGAAAGCAGGACTAATGGCAGTGGCAAAGGTCGAGGACGGACGAGGCGAAAGAGACGTCGGGTGGTGGTGCGGACGCACGGGAATTCGGGGTTCTCTGACTTGAGTTGGGATCTTTACAGTATCCACACGATCCAGCCTGATATCCTACCGAACAGTAACGTTAATGGGATAATCCGAATGACTCGAAGCGCGATATCATGAGCATGGAACGGAAGACGACATTGGGAAAGGTGAAAACGGGGCTCCAGAACGGCGTGCGAAAGGCAGACCGCCAGCCGAGAGAAGGCGTGCGCGAAGCTGAGCAAATGACTGGAGCAAACACTCACCAAGGGGCGATAAAAACGAAGCAGAATCTGCGTCTGCGGACAGGGCTTGCATGCTTTGAGCAGCATAAGCGTGGGGAGTCGCTGAGCGCCCTTTCCGCCGGCCGAATGCGCTGGCTGGATTGGGGACAGCGACTCGGTAGGATGGTGACGCTTCGATGCCGACGCCGCTCTGGAACGGAAAGGCGGGCGCAGGGACGATGACAGAATGCTGTGACGGCGGGCGGTTAGAGAAGCGGTCTGTAATAGCCGGGCGGCAGTTCGGTTATTAGGAGAACGTGGACGGTGTGGATGGGAGCGAGCTGCCAGATGTTCGTGAGAAGTGGTAGTTAGAGTGAGAAGGCGTGTATCATAGCCTATTTTTCGCGGATCCGGCAGATGGCAGCCCAAGGATGGCGGAATGGATGATGTGCCGCCGATGTGACTCGTAGCCGAAAGTGAGGATAATGTGGGAATCTGCAAGGGAAACGAAAAAGAAAAAAAACGGAGAGCAGTTGATGAGAAGCAGCAGTCAGGCCAGCGGCACCTGCCAGACCAACGCCAACGCCAAACACGCCAACGAAGAAGAACCCACCGCCAAAAACCAGCCAAAGCACCCCCCGAAGTGTCGTGACCTCAGCGGGCCATGGCAATTTTTTTTTGCTTGCATGGGGTTGCGGGCCCGGTGCAGCGTACAGGCGTCTCGCTATTTGGTCCGCATGCCCCAACACTGCCGTACCCGTAGCTCCACTACCATGTACCTTCCATGTACACTACCCTTAGACCTGACCTTAGCTTTCTATATTTCTCGACGACAGCCCATCCGGCCTGACACAAACATTCTATCTCCCATCATGTCGACCTCTCTCCACCTGAAAAGGTCATCCCACTTCATACAGCCCCGTTTCAGACGGGTTTGATCGAGCCCGAGCGCTTAGCATTGCCTGTTGTGCTCTTTGCCCTTCCAAACCTGCCTCACCGAGATTGCCTCTGCCCTGCGGCTGACCTGTGCCCGACAACTGCACGCCGTACGTCTACTCCGGCGTACAGGCCGAAGGCTCGTGACGACAAACAGTGGAGAAACTTCGAGGCTGAGGACTTTGCAAAGGTCATTTGCAGCGGTGTGGACTATATACCGTCGGTGATATCACGCTCGCTTCGACAGAAAAACACCTCTCCACCTGGAACGGACTCTCCTGGAAATCGGAGGCTTTTGCAAACGCACGCAAGTAGGATCATGGCGTCGTCTTCCAGGTCGATGAAGTCAAGAACGGGCCGAGACAACCAGAGTGAGTGGAACCTCCCACGTGCTTCCTCTTCCATCGGAGCCTGACGCAATCTTCGCTGCTAGGATACGGCTCGCAAGGCGAACGTCTGGTAGCCGGGCTGGTGGCGCTGTCGGCAGACAAGTTCTACGTGCTGATGGTGCAGTCGGCGCGGCCGGGCGGGTGGGTGCTGCCGAAGGGCGGGTGGGAGACGGACGAGGCGACGGCGCAGGAGGCGGCGGTGCGCGAGGGCTGGGAGGAGGCCGGCATCGTGGTCAAGATCAACTACGACCTCGGCGTCATTCCCGAGAAGACGAAGGGCTCCGACACTCCAAAGTCCTCCTACCACTTCTTCGAGGCCACCGTCGAGCGCCAGGAGGCTCAGTGGCCCGAGATGGCTAAGCGCAACAGGTCCTGGATGACCTTCAAGCAGGCCGAGGCTGCGCTCGCGGACCGGCCTGAGCTGCTCGAGGCGCTCAGGAGGTGTACGATGAATCGCGCTTGAATGTCACACGTCATACGAAAGCATACGAGGCCGACAGTTCGAATTTGCATAAACGGTGGGCATCTCTATGAAGCGATATGCTGGCCTTTGTTCGGCCCGAGTACACGGAGAGGTTCTAATTTCTTTTCCAACTCATAGTTCGATGCATTGAAGGTCATGGGAGGTCCTGGGCATATTTCACCTGATGACCATAGACTGCGTCACTTTTCCAATCTGGTTTGTGGGAGGGGTCAGTGCAATCTTATCACTCGTAGGTTCGATATTTCGGATCAAAAAGTACGTTTTAGAATCGTGATTTAGCCGTTGAAATACCCTCTGCATCGCCAGGCAACGTCCTGAAGTCGTACAAGTAGGCTCTCAATAACAGGGCCTGCGAGAATAGTATATTAAATGAAAGATGTAAAAGCAGACTCTTTATTGCGTCCCGTGAAAGAGGGATTCTCGTGAACGAGTAGAGAACGATATTGCGCTCAAGTAACGTCAAACGTTTTCCTTTCCACCTTAGACCTAGACCCTTGAAGAAACCTGATGCAGCGTAAATACGACACAGGTCAATTTGCTAATAGCCTCCTTAGTACTTAATTCCAGTTGACTTTCAAGTCTATAGCATGGTTAGCACTCGCCAATCATAGTGCATCAAGTACACTGAGAAACTCACTCTGTGGGAATGGCCAGTATTGATCCCAATCCACTGTCAAAAAGGCGTGGTACTTCCAATCATCGGGCACGTTGTTGGCATCACCTGGGAAGTCCTTGAGCACCTTCTTGACCAGACCTTGCTGACCAGGTGTGGCTTGCAGGCCGTCGAGCCTACCGATGACCTTCAGCATGGCCGTAAGCGCAACTCTAGTCATACGCCAGCCTAGGCATTGGTGCGGACCCATGCCAAGATGGATGTACGAGTCGATCGGCCGGTCAAGGACCACTTTCTCTGGGTTTGGAAACGCCTTCGGGTCGTGTGAAGCCGCACGGAAGTTGACCATGACCTTATCGCCCTTCTTGAAGTTGTACACCTTGTCACCGTCCTTGATGGTGATTGGTTTGTCGACCCATCGGAAGACGCCAGTCTCGCCGTTGAGGCGTGAAGCTTCCAGGAAGTAGTGCATTAACCTCTCGAACGCCTCGTCGGTATTCTGCTTCGCTAGCGCGTTGATATCCTTGAGGTGCACCTTTCCATCTCCGTTGATGAAGTAGTCAAGCGTCTGGCCAAACAGTTGGCCTTGATTCGCCGTCATACCGCCCGCTGTGCCCATGATGTGGCCCCAAACAAGGCTCTTAACATCCACCGGGTCGGTCTTATTATTCAATAGCCGTTCAATCAAATGGACGCCATAGTCCTTGAGTGGAGTCGACTTCTCGAAGATCTTGGCGAAAAGTGTTGAGAAGGAGCCGGTTGCTTTGATGGCTGCGACATTAGCTTCAACCAACTTGCCCATTGTCTGAGTAGCCGCATAAGCCTTCTGTCGCAGTGGGAAGGACTCCGCCGGGTCGAGGTCGAAGAAGACGCAAATGAAGACCGCGGCCATAACAAGATATAGTTCTTGCTCTGTGAAGATACCAAGCGGCCGATCTTCTGTTTTCAGCGGAAGCGAGAAAACCTCTGCCGCGAAGTGGACGTGTGTGAGGTTGCCAACATCTCGGATGATGTCTACTTCGTTCTTGCCTGCGATCTTGTATGATTTCTCCTTGAGAAGTTTCTCCGTGATCTCTTCATAGTACTCTTTGACTTCACGCTCCCACTTGCCATCAACGTACAAAGCATTTTGCATCATTTGTCGTGACTTTGCATTAGCTGGACCATCGCCTGCAAGCATGAAATTCTTTGCGGCGGGACCCATAAGGAACTCCATGGCAGGTCCCCAAGTCACTTTGAAGACGTCCTGATTTGTGACAATCTGCTTTGCCGCTTCATAGCTGAAGATGATAGTTGGGTCTGAAATCCTCGCAGGCTTTTCCCAGCTGTATTTGTCGGCTTTGCCCAGCGCTGTCAAGACCTTTCTCATTTCACCTGGGATCGTAAGCGGATAATGTGCGTATACCGAGTCCGGTTGGAAGTAGTCTGGCAGAGCTCGCAGGAAAAGCTTATAGAACAGGCAGCCATTGTCAATTGTGGTGTCGCTGGCGACTTCGGTAAAGCCCCAGTTCGTAAGCTTCTTGGGATGGTAGTCTATCGTGTAGAAACGATCACCGCGGACGAGAGCAACGGCATCAGAAAGCACAGCTCGAGAAATCGTGAACCCTGGGGTCAGTCCTGCGCCTGGAACAATTGGTTTCTTTGGGGCTTCCGTGACTAGTCCAACGTAGAGTTCTACTTGGTCTGGAGTATCGTAGAGATGCTTCAGTTGGTCGACCACGTACGGATCCGGGTTGATGTCCTCAAACGTCTCGTGCTTGGTAAGATTGAAGTACGCGCGGAATTCGTTCAGAGATGCTACATCCCATTCTCTAGCTTGCACGATGCCAAGAATTTCAATGACCCTCATCACAGGAGGAACACGATTGGCACCGTAGGAGTTGGCAACGTCTTCGATCGAGCTGGTCAGAATGTCGACGAGGTCCTCATCTTTAAGTGTGAGATCCTTGTTCCTCTGCAGTTTGGCGAAAGGTCGCTCATATGGTTTGAGGGCTTGGAGTTTCTCTTCCAACTTCTGGGCAAGAGCGATGAATTCACGCGAATCCATTGTGCGGGAATCGGTACCGGGGAACACTTCCTGCCACATGTCCTCAGTCCACTTCTCGTCTCGGTCAGAAATTGCTGAATGCCATCGATAAACCAAGTTGAACTCTGCAGACACCTGGTTGCCCGCAGCAACCGGAACTTCTTTAATGTCTGCTCGTGGGTTGAGAGCCCAGTTGCTATCGGTCTTGTTCAAGTTCAGGATGGTTCGAACATAGTCGATAAGGATGATGTTAATATAGAGGCCACAGGTGATCAGGCGTGCGGTTTGGAAGAGATTATTGTCATACTTCTTCCATCCGGCTGCATCATCCTTGTTCTTCGGGGGAGTGAATTTGCCGTTCTGATTGATAAGCGCCAGCTGGTCGCATGTATAGTTGTGAAAGCGATTGAAGAGAATCAACATTGCACCTACGCCAGGAGGGAACATGAGCAAGCGGACTTCAGAGAAACAATCCGGATAGATCTTGCCGTCCTTGAAGGTTCGCATGGTGTTTTGCTCATCTTGGTTGCTGCCGTAGAGTGGAGCAAGGTCCAAGTATGAGGAAGTATCTGAGATTCGGTAGTCATTGTGATTGGTTCGGAATAGATCGTGAATGATGATTGAAGCAAGGTAGAAAAGCATGCTGGAAATTTTGTTTGGATGAGGTTCGCTATGCTTTCTCGTCATGACACTGTCGAAAATCGTGCCAGGATCCGGCAAAGCACCCGGCTGCATATTCTTCGGAGCCACCGTCCGCGCATACGGCGTTCCAGCCTTGCCAAGATTTGGGTGGAGCAAACTATTGAAAGATCCATCTGCAGAGCGATACTGGTAATCGCCACCCAAGTATGAGATAGGTGGATGTTGCAGGTCGTTGTACAAGGTGGTGAGAAAGGCATCCGTGAGCTTCTGACCAAGCTGAGAGTTATCAGGAAGTTTCGCAGCAGTCTCAAACACGTCAGCAGTGGACTCTGGATTCGGCACGGCAAGCTCACCTCGATCAATCGTTCCATCAAGTACTGCTTGTCATCTTGCGGTTCGCCGGATTTTGCTTCAGAGTTGACTTTGATCAGTGTGTCGATGTCCGTAATTTTAAGATGCTGCAGGTCGCTTAAGGTCTCGTTGATCATCTGGATGAGCTCTGGTGGATCTGGCTTTGGCAATTCAGAACCGTCGCCCGTCTCAGTAGGCACCGGAGCACGAATGGCGGCGACCAACTGTGACAATTGGGAAAAGCCATTTTCCACCTTTGCACGGAACTTTTCAATCTCGGACGGAGCAGTCGCCTCCGAAGTGAAGTTAATGGCGGACATGTTGTTTTGGAAGCTCAATGGGTCTTTCCAGCCTCGTCAGTATGAATGTTGATGCACAAATCGGGTCTTTCAATGGCCAAAACCAATGAGATCAGGAAACGTTGGAAGGTAAGACAGGAATAGAGTTTAAGGGATAGGAATGCAATTGAAGTCTATGCTGACCTATAGCTCCGATGGGACGGAATGATGTGAGAATCGTACGGTTACCCTCACTCTTGGGTAGCGCTCAGCGACTTCCCTGCGCAAAAATGGCCAAGATAAGGTGGATTCAAGAAGAGCTTAGCTTAAACACAAAAGCCAAGGCTCACGCAGCAGAGAGATTCTAGAGAGGGATTATTCCTCGCAATGGTGAGAAAGAGTTTGTCTTATAAGCACCGGAAGCTATGTCCAGCTGCGGCTGAACCCAGAAGGGCGGGCAGCCACAAGACGCCAAGAATGCGCCAATGCAATGGCTAGCAACACGATAAAGCCTCGTTAGGCGGGCTGAATTGGACAGGTTGTCCGGCCTCGTGCTTACATCCGGCCTCAGAGCTCTACCAACGAAAGGTGGAGAATTCTAGTGGGGTTTATCTGCTGCTACAGTTCATAAGAGAAGTTTTACGACATTAAAGCTTCGAACCAGAAATTTGGCAAGTGAAAAGTCCGCCTCTACGGCAATATACTTGCTTCTTAACTTCAAAATGTCCCTCGGTCTGAAAAGTAACGGTGTGTTGGCATGGCGTGCGTAATGGCGAGCTCGGTCTGCAGGTGCCTTGCAGGGAGCCGCGGCGATCCCGTTCACAAGTTCACCACCCAGTGGGGTAGGAAGGAATATTAGAAGCAAATGGGAATTATTGGCGCACCGTCGTCCGTGCTTTGGAAACACGGCAAATACCAGCAATGCTCGCCGCTCTTCAGCATTTATCTGCCTGAATGGCCGCCGCAAGGAACCGGGTAAGCAAGCCCAAGGGAAAAGGACCTAAATGACAACCTTTGCTGGCTCTGGTAGGTCAGGGGCCGGGTCCCTGGGTAAGGTAAGCCCGTGTGGGATGAATTGTATTGGATATGACTGGGTAGTGGTAGGTCGCTCGGTGACCCATGTGGGGAGGTGGAGGGCAGTACGAGCCGCCTATAGTTACTGCTACGGAGGTCATCCAATGCCTTCGGATTATTAATCGGATAATTCCTGTGTGCTGTTGCTACGGAGTACCAGGCGCCTGGTAAGGCAATTAGAAGAAATTTTCTTGCCCGCCGAGGTGAAAGACTTGATGACGCTGAAGACGAAGCTGATTGTCGGGCTTAAGTACCTAAGTAGCTTGCAGTTCGCGTGTCGAAGCGTGGCAGAAATACTCAACACCACGCTCAACCACCTCAACATTCGCATTCCACTATACACAGAGCAATGGCTTCCAAATCAATCAATTTGACTATTCAGCCTCGAGGTATTTCAGTCAAAGTGAATACTTTCATCTCAGCAGCTCATTCTCGACTCTAGGCAAGCCCATCAAAGCACTACCCAAGGAGCTCTCGGTCTCAACTGCCGCATCGACAGAGGCGCTGTACTATAAACTCGCAACCTCATCGCGTGTGTCAGCCTGCCGCTTACGCATCACAAAGGGGAGCGATGGCTCCGTCATTCTCTCCGACACAAACACCACCGTCGTCGACATCGGCCTTCGGGATGGAAGCACCATTGCCGTCAAAGATCTCGGTCCTCAAATCGACTGGCGTACAGTTTTCGTGATCGAGTATCTCGGACCCATCATTATTCACCTGCTCATTTACTTCCTTCGTCCACAAATCTACAGTCTCCCTCCCTTCTCCCTCACCGAGATCCCAGAAGCTTCCGAACTCCAAGAACTGAGCCTGAAGATGATAGTTACGCACTTCATCAAGCGCGAACTCGAAACCTTGTTCATTCACCGCTTCTCCCTCGCCACCATGCCCTTCTTCAACCTCTTCAAGAACAGTGGTCATTATTGGCTTCTCTCAGGCGTCCTGATCGCCTACGTCACCTACTCCCCAACCTCGCCCACTCAGACAAATTTCGTCGGCTCGCCGCTATCCTACCTCGGCATCGTCCTTTTTATATTCGGTGAAGCTGCAAACTTCTACACGCACCTTGTCCTGAGAGATCTGCGCCGCGCAGGCTCGACCGAAAGAGGTATACCAACGGGCTTCGGCTTCGACTGGGTAACCTGCCCGAATTACCTGTTTGAGACGATTGCCTGGCTGGGCATACTGGCAGTCAATAGGAGCTGGAGCACTGCCGTATTCATCATCGTGGCTGTCGCGCAGATGGCGTCGTGGGCGCAAAAGAAGGAACGGAGGTACAGAAAGGAGTTTCCGGACAAGTACAAGAAGAAGAGGTACTCCATGTTGCCTGGCATTATTTAAGTGCACAATTAAGAAGCAGCCATGTCTGGAATTGCGGTGGAGCGGGCGTTGTCTATCGAATGGTAGGGGGTTGATAAGGCTATGGTAGAGCATGCTCAAATTTTGAGATTCATTCTCTTATCAATGCATCATCCGGGATGAGAAAGCAGCACGAAATTTCTGGAGCATTCTAAAATTTATGATTCAACCCGACAGGACCTCTACCGGATGCTGTATATTTCGTAATAAGACCTCCCTCTCATACGGAGCGCGAATCTCGTAGAACATGTATTGTCATAGCATCATTGAAGGATATCAGTCCGCGATTAATTGTTCACTTTCGGTATGACGCTCTTTCATCATTCCTTACCACCATTCTCCCATCCTTTTAGAAACGACAGCATACACGCTCCAAGCTTGTCCACCGTATATCCGCCTTCTAGCAGAATGATACTGGGAACATCCTTCAACTGCGGCGCACCTTTCACCGTCCTAGCCATGGTCTCATAATCCGGCACGTCGATATCAAACTTGCCAATAGGATCCAGACGAAAGGTATCGAAGCCCAAGCTGACAAGCAAGAAGTCGGGCGCAAACTCCACGATCCTCCGCACGGCGACAGCCAGCTTCTCCGCGTACTCCTCAAAGCTGGCGCCGACGCGCAGCGGCAAATTCAGAGTGAAGCCGAGGCCGGGGCCCTCGCCGCGCTCGCCCGCGAAGCCCGTGTAGTAGGGGTACTCGGCGTCGCCGTGGATGCTGACGTACAGCACGCGCGGGTCGGCGTAGAAGACATCCTGCGTGCCGTTGCCGTGGTGGAAGTCGAGGTCGAGGACGGCGACGCGCGGCGCGCCGCCCGTGAGCCGCCCCAGCGCCGACACGCTCACCACCGCATTGTTCGCGTAGCAGTAGCCGCCTGCCATCGCCGTCGTGCAGTGGTGGCCCGGCGGCCGGCACAGCGCCAGCACGTCTTTGTACGCCTGCGGGTGCGCGCCTTGCGTGGTGGTTGGAGTGATGTACGATGCGGCGCGCGCGGCGAGGTTCGCTGACGCCAGCACCGATGTCCACGTGTCTTTGGCGATACCCGTCGACATGTCGAAGGCATAGTAGCCCGACTGCGCGTAAATGTCCTTTGGCGGCGGGCGGGCGAATGGCTGCTCTGTGCTTTTTGGGATTCCGCCTGCTCTCGATGGCACACGGAAGCACTCTGGTAGAACGTGCTCGTCGTCGTTAATTAGACCGTCTGTCACCCATCGCTTGTGTACGGTCTGCAGATGCTTGAGATACCCGGCTTCATGCGTGTCTTTGAGTATCCATCTGATCAGATCTTCCTCGGTGTGCTCTGCATTTTCTTCGCTGCTCCATGGGGAGTATGGCTCGATGTGCAATTCGTGTGTGCCATCTTCCTTCAGCGCATTGATGATGCTTTCTAGCCGTTTTGGAGACTCAAGTGCTGGCATGACCCTACCACCAAGCAATTCGACCGTCTGGTGAAGGAGACAATCTGGGTGGTAAAGGACTAACATCGCTCCATTTGAATCAGCTATTCAGAAAGACTACGAACGCGCCGAATAGAATTTCCAAGCTCTTGAAATATCTTTGATACCGAGGAGAATACCCTGCGCTCTACTTGAGCCTCAAGATACGTCTGAATAATCCGAGGTCGAGGCTCGACAAACGTCTTCTTAGAACAAGAAGTTCCGAGTTGTACTTCGACTAAAGCGCCAAACACGAGAGATTCGACCTCTGTAACAATTCAATACGGTACTCTAAGGGCTTAGCGCTCAAAGCTCTATTTTTGACTTCGGCTACTGGGTATAGCTGAGAAATCGGCGCAGCACAACAAATTTGAAAGCAGTTGGCAGGAAGAAATGTTGTTTAGAACCATCTGATTGATAGTTGAATAACGTACGGAGTACCTAAGGTACCTTATGATAAAACCGTTGGCCACGGCGCCCTGGATTACTGCTCTACTCGACATACATATCCGCTTCCCTTTAAAGTTTAGGCCACACTACTGAATCTACACCACACTTGCCACCTGTACCATTAGGTCTGGTAGGTCTGACCATCGACGGTGCGCGATTCCCAAGCAGAGTGCCGCCGCCACTCTACCTGGCAACCGGGGGCCATTTGTGAGGTATACAACATTCACAGCTGCAAATCTTCAATCCAACACATTAGTATCAACATGTATTGATTCGCTCGAAACTTACACGAAACTTACGCAGCAAAAATCTCTGTCATTCGCGCATTCGCCATCAACAGGTGGGGCATCCCCCAGTCACGCGGTTGGGCTGTTCAAGCTTCAGCGTGCGACTTTTGATGCTCAAAGACTTTAATGCAAATCCACTACCTATTGTCTCAAGCTCTGAGCCATGACGCCTTTCTCATTGTTGCGACATTCCGAACATTCCGGGCCTGTATATTCGGCAAGTTTTTCTGCAATCAACGCCTCAATATGCCCTCCACCATGCGAGTGTAACGATTGCCAAACCGGGTTCTACGCCGCCGTGGAACAGTATAAGCCCGAACTTTCATACCGCAACAGGTTGTCTGACAATGATGCTAAAGCCATTGCGTACTCTTACGTGAAGCAAACGAACGAGGCCAGAGAGCGCCTAGCCAAGCACCTGAAATTACACGCTGATGTCCTCATGAGTCGCTGGAAAAAGCGAAGCCAAGCCAAACGCCAGGCACTATTAAAGGACGCCGCTCCGGACCTTGAAGAAGAACAGTGGATCGTTCCTCGCTACGCCTACATGCCCGAGAGGAAACTCATCCACTCTCGGAGTCAAAGCAGGAGACGCCAGCTCCTGCTACCCTGGCTGAGTGTCGAGCTGTTGAAGACACATCCTGCCATGCTCTTTTCTCTGCTGCATTATAGGACTGTCTACCCGCCACAAGATTGGGCGGCGTTTGACTGCCGGCAGATTACAGCCAGTTGGGCATGTGGATGGCTTGACGTCGATTTCTCGGCCAAATGTGTCGTGATGTACGGACCAAGATACGGCGACCTCGTGGATTGGGAAGCGGCAGCTGCCCATAGAGCCGACATCTTGGGCTTTCCCCGGGCTCGGCTTGTGTTAGAAGCCCAAGCGTACCTCGCAGACGTTCTTTGCAATATCGTGGACAAGATCCTTGATGGGGTTGACGATTCTCAACCTACTCGGACAGAGAAGTGGAGAGAACTGACCACCATATCAGGGTTCAAGCGATTGGGAGAGTCCGAGTTCTGGTCCCCGTATACGAATCAAGCGTTCTCGGCACCGCCACTTCTAGATATTGACTATCTCTTGTCGCTGGCAAAGACCAGGGTGGATGCGATGGGCGACCATCTGTGGTACTTACAGTGCGACGTAACGTATATGCGGCGGCATATTAAGATTCTTTTTGAAACTGAAATCTACAAGAAAGCGAAAATCACTGAGGCTGGAAGTTTGCTCACGACTCACACCTGTAGGGAGGTGATGGGCTACTACTGGTGGCGTTGGATCGAGATCGAGTGCAAACATGTCAAACAAATGCAAAAGAGATTTGGAGACAGCATTTATCCCGGGCAGCCTTTACCAGTCAGGTACGATCGAGCACTCGGTGCGCTAGAGCTTCTTCTTGTTAACCAGGTCATATATCGGACGACGTCTCTCGAGGAAGTACTTCCTTACGCCCAAGGGTTTTCAAAGCATTGGAGCTTGCAGCGCGATGACGGCATATCTGAAGGGGCCGCCCGCCTTCGTCGAAAGACATCCACTAACACGATGGCATCTTTGACAGAAGACCCGCTGGATTGGTGCCTTATCCAGATACTCGGCAGGCCTGATGAACAGACACATTTTGATCATGCCATGCTCTTTGCGTTCCTGCACAATCATCTATCTACTAATACTTCGAAAGAAAGAGCTCGAGTAGACGAGGTCATCTACCGGAAACTCTCTGATATTTTAACTTGTCACGAAATGTTAGTCTTGGTACGCTTACACAGGCCACAGAACGAAGCAAGAATACTTGAAGAGACTATTGAATCAGAGGATCGAGAAGGATGGAAGAAACTACGCTCGAAGCCTCCTGATATATCACAAGAAGTTCGTCAGAATGTGGGATTGGCCCTCATTCAAGACTTCTACCAGGGGAAGTTGCCAAGCGGTCCAAGGGATATGGCATGGCTAAGATCATCACAAGCCCTTCGCGCTGCTCTCGAGAGATTCTGGGTCTCTATACGAGAAATCATTGAGGGGCAATTTGACAGGTCTGCATTCAGTAAAGGAGAGATGGACAACCTTTTGGAAATTGTCTCGGCAAATCTGAGTTCGGAGTATCTTGACGACATACAACATGAAGAGGATATGGTCTTGACCAACATGAAGAGTACTGATGAACCACCTACGAAACAATTTCTGGACGAGGCCGAATCTGGAGCGAAGTTCAAATTAACACTCGCACCGCCACGGGAAAAGACGAAAAGCCGTCCTGAAAAGCCCGTGGACGAACCACATGTCGATGTTCCGGAGCCTCAGAAAGCGATAGCTCCCACCATCCCAGTAGCCAAGCGAGCCTTTGACGTCTTCGCTCTCATGTTTCCCAACAAAGAGGAAGCCTCTAGGAGTGTAGAATGGAATGACTTCGTTTATGCCATGGTGGAAGTGGGTTTCACAGCTAAAAGCAATGGTGGCTCGGCGGTTTTGTTTGAAAGGAACTCACAGTTGGGAGGGAAGATTGTTTTCCATAAACCACATCCTATTACAAAGATTGATACCATTATGCTGCGCTCTATGGGTAAGAGAATGACAAAGTGGTTCGGATGGAGTCGTGAGCTATTTTGTATTAGATAATAACGGTGCCGCTAACTTGTCCCTCCAAGTGATACTGCGGCATGGACGTGGATCGAACCTTAAAATTCTTTTTCGGTGGAGCCATGAGAGGTTTGGATTTAGAAACCCCCAAACGTTACTCCGTACCATTGATATCGCACCAGCTCATAGGCTCAGTGAAAGGGAGTTATGATAAGACTTGCGTCTCAGCCTTGGAGGTGATTGAACTGTGCACAGCATGTGCGAGAAATGAATGATGCCACGAAGCTTCATGGCGGAGTCACAGAGGAAGCTTAGCGTGGACTCTAGTCAACGTTATGCTTCAAGTTACAGAGTCATTCAAATTCGGGCGATATGCAAGTACTAAGTGAATACTTATGCATTTAGCCAGAATCTAAGCCTGTCTAATGACTGCAAAATACGCCTTTTTACTCCATGCTGGATATCAATCTATCCCCAAAGCCCTCTGTAGTTATACATACCCTTCGTAGTTCAATGCACGGGTAAACATCCCCATACCTTCCACGTGGGGATGCTCAGTGCAGCAAACCACACAAACAAGTTCAACTACAATCACGCCTTGTACAGAGTGTCCAAGAACGCACGCGCCAGCTCCTTCACAATCGTCTTATCCGGCAGCGCGCCAGCAACGCCGTACAACGCCGTCGCATCTCCCATCTTCTTATCCTTCGCCTTGCCCTCCGCCGCCTCCCTCGCAGCCTTCTCCCTCAGTTCCGCAACGACGGCCTTCAAATCAGCCAGCAGTTGGTCCACGGCATTGGTGACGGGGATGGTGACAGCGACGTGGATGGCGGGCGGCGCCTGCAGCGCATTGAGGTGCCAGCCGCGGGCGCTCATCGCGTCGGCGAGCTCGTAGATGCTGAGGGAGTCGGAGCGGACGGCGACGACGCTGACGAGCGGGCGGCCCACGACCTGCAGGTCGGCCGCGAGCCCGGGATCGGTGCGCACCGCCGCCTCGAAGGCCCTCGCCGCGGCCACGATGCGGTGCGCAGCCGCCACGTAGCCGGCCTCGCCGACGTGCATCATGCTGGCCCAGCAGCCGGCGATGAGGGCGCCGGGGCGCGAGCCGGCCACGCCCGGCGACCCGTACACGCCGCCCGGCCACTCCGCCGCGATGAAGTACTGGTGCGCGCGCAGCGCCCCGTCGCGGTACAGCACCGTGCTGCTGCCCTTCGGCGCGAACCCGTACTTGTGCGTGTCGCACGAGATGCTCGTCACGCCCGCCACCCGGAAGTCGAACGGCTCTGTTGGGAAGCCGGCTTTCTCCAGGCATGCGATCACGAACGACCCCAGGCAGCAGTCGACGTGCAGCGGTAGCTTCTTCTTCTGCGCCAGCTTGCTCAGCGCTGCGATGTCGTCGATGATGCCGTGCGGGAAGTTGGGTGCGCTGCCGACGAGTAGGACCGTGTTTGAGTTGATTAGTCGTGAGACCGCACGCACGTCTACTTTGTAGCTTGGAGCGGGACATGCGACCAAGTGAACTCGGATTTTAAAGTACTCTCCCGCCTTAAGGAATGCCGCGTGCGCTGTATCCGGAACAATCATTTCTGGAGCCGTGACATGGCGCTCGTGATATGCTTTTTGTCGAGCGGAAAGGCAGGCCATGAGGATGGACTCGGTACCGCCAGACGTGGTGACGCCGGTTGCGCCTGGGGGAGCGTGGAAGAGGGACAGAACCTGCAATCATACAACAGTTAGAATCCGGTTCAGCCGTGAGTCTTCAGACACAAGAGCATATTACCATTGCTACAATCTCCGCTTCCATCTTGCGCACTCCAGGAAAGACATCAGGATGAATCGGGTTGGACACAGTGAACATCTCAAATGCTTCTGTTTGTATTTTTGCCAAATCCTCGCCGCCGTGGTATACGGCTCCCGATACTCTGCCGTCTTCCCATCGGGTATGCTTCATCCCAGCCAACTTCTCGAGCTCTTCCTTGACTTTGTCATGACTCCATCCTTCAGCGGGCAGCTGTGTAAACCGTTCGATTCCAGGACCGCTCTGAATGAGACCACTCTCGATCTTCTGGACTCCAGATTTAACTTCTTCTGCTACCTTTTCTCGGACACCTGGGAGGCGGAGAAAGTAGTAAGAAATCGTCCGTTTGGACCAGCCATATGCGTCGGACGCGGTGCCGAAAATGCCTCGTCCTTTGAGTTGGTGGTAGGAGGTACGAGTAATTCGCGAGACGAAGAGTATCAGAAGAATATTGCGCAGTCTGCAATTGAGTAAGTAAGAATACAATTAGGGACTGAGGCCGAGGTAAGAAGAGTATTGCATTACTACGGCCGTGAACTTACAAGTCGAGGTTCAAGGCGAGAAACTGACGCTGGCCGGATTGGATGGAACCTGGGTATTGTAGGCTCACTGGCAGCCTGGAAGAACCTGGCATTGTACCAGCTCTGAAGTTGAAGAGGGTGACGATTCAAGAAAGAGAGAGAGCAGTTGGTGAGATGCGGGAAAAATGGGAAGCTTTGACCACCATCCACCATTCATTCACATGCGTACAAAAGTGCATCACGATCCACATTGGTGTTTTTGATTCGAGTTTAAAAAGAAGCTTGAACCAGGGTACATGGGTCACAAGCAATCCGATGGAACTTGAAAATAAATAAGTAAAACCGCTTCTGTTCTCAAATTTCAACTACTGCGTTGAACTTTGGAACTTATTCTGTTCTCTAAAGTATTACAGCGTCTATCGACTGGAGGCTTTACTCTAGCAATAGGGCATGAGTATGGCTCGCGCCATCTTCCAGTCAATCTTGAAAGCAGGAGTTTGGCCTAGCTTGCATATTCTTTACTCCCAGAAGGATCACAGTACCTCCTTTTCGACTTAGATATCTATGTAGGCGACAACTTTTTTGCTTTCCGCAGGTGTAATATGGCACGGCTAGTGCTCCATGAGCTCAATGGGTGGTCTCATCGTGTGTGTCATTGCTGTCACGCCGTTTGCCTCAACGGGAGAGATCTCGTTTGGTTCGTCGGTCAAGTCTTCGACGGCTATGGCTGGCAAGTTTGGGCTGTCACCATGATGGTCGGGATGATATACAATGACACTGCCGCTCCTCTTTCTTGCGTTCGAGCCACCGGCGCTGTCGATATCCATCGCATCTCCAGGCTCATCTGGAGAAACAGGTGGCATGTTCCTTGCATGCAGCCTCGCAAGTGCTACAGCGAGGTCATCGGCATGAACCTCCTTGTTCGGTGGTCCCTCATTCCGGACTTCCCAACCGTGCGGTGGCGATGGAGGAGGTGAGATGAAGAACAGCTTATCAGCATGAGGCGCTTGTAAGTGATGGTTTGTGACGGAGATGTCGGTATTCTGGCCGAAGTAGACTCGCACTCGACAGCCAAAGACAGACTCGCCATCGAGCGTTTGCCTTAGGGTTTTCGCGGCCTCGATGTCGTAGAAGACAACGATGATGCGGCGGAACGATTTCAAGGCCGACCAAGTGTGAATGGAAGCATGCTGATCTATCAGGCTTCGGATGGTCTGGAGGTTATCAGGCTTGAAGATTTCGGGATCATCGAGATTCTGCGCATCGTTAGCACTAAGATAACACGGTAGGTGGTCCGAGGAAGATCTTACCGTGATTATAAGCGTATTAGATGGAGGAGAAGGCGTAACTAGAGGAGGCAGATCCGATAGATCCAGAGACAGTTGGCTTTGAGGTCTTGAAGATCCCCGACTAGACGATTGCGATTGAGGTAACGACGTCGATTCCGAAGCCATGTTGACTGCTACGCTCTGAGACTGTCGGAGTGACTGCTGGCAAGAGAATTGGAGCAGCAGCTTTTATTGAAAATTGTTATTGCCTTCGGAGATGGCCAGGTTGATATTGGATATGTGATATGAGTGCGCCTGCGCGGACGCTCAACTCAGCCACACGGAAGACTCTAGACGCCCGCTGGCGGCAGCATAGCCCACCCAATCGACCAAACGATGATTCCGGCAGCGGAATATGGCTCACGTCGATCCGCCGTTAGCCGGTACCTTTGGGCAGATTACTATATGAGCCTGTTTCGTATTTGAAGGTGGTCGGACCAGAGAAGCTTTCATGTGGAGAAGCAGAGCTGTTGTGTCTCAGCGGGTTTGCTGCCCATACCGTTTGACGAAGGCCGCATTGAATCGCTTCAGCGCTTGGAGAGATGATACAACGGCAAACACGAGCATTAGGTAGCAAGTATGGCGTGCATTGCATCAAGACATGATTCGCAGCTGACGATAAAGAATGTGGGCGGGATTCCTCAACAAAGAGTGCTCGATAGTGGCAAGGCTCGATCGGGTACGAGAATAAAGGCGCAAGGCTGTCCGCGTACTCTACTTTGCCACTGCAATCTTTCTTTCCAAGCCGGTTCGGTCTAGGCGGTGTGACAGCTCGAAAGAGCCTAGGGCCCTGTGTTCTTGGCGCCTCCATCCCTAAGGGACCTAAAACTCTATACCCATTCCACATTTGACCCTCAGTGGCCTTTTCGCAGAGGGCGCAGGCGACGGTCTGTCACTCTCTCACACATACACACCGGATCACGTTTCGCACTGCCATTTTCCCGCCTGCCACTGAGAACTCAACTCATCCTCACCCTCTCGTCAACCTCGCCTGCTCCTTACCTCCGCTCACCTACGGGCGTACGCGCGCAAAGCCTCTTTCGTCCGCCCAGGGAGGCCAAGCTCCTCCGCCATCATGGATTACGACGTGCCCATGGTTGACGGCGACACCGGTCCTCGGGTCATCATCCGTGAAGCCAATAGCCAAAACGTCGACTTCGTGCTCGAAAACGTAGACCTTGCGCTCGCCAACTCGCTGCGGCGCGTCATGCTCGCCGAGGTCCCTACCATCGCCATCGATGTTGTGGAAGTCGAAATGAACACCTCAGCTTTGGCTGATGAGTTCATAGCTCACCGGTTAGGCCTGATACCGCTGAATTCGAAGAACATCGATGATATGAGGTATACGCGAGACTGCGACTGCGAACAGTACTGCGAATATTGCAGCGTTACCCTTACTTTGAACGCGCGATGCACCGATGACAGCGGCATTCTGACCATATATGCGCGCGACTTGGTCGTCGCGGAGGGCCGGTATGCTGGCTTTGTTCAACAGTTGCGTGTTTCTTGCTGACTACCCAAGTCCAAATGAATGGTTAGGAACGCCAGTAATAACTGATCCCGAACGCAAAGGACCCATCATCCTGAAACTGCGAAAAGGCCAAGAAGTGCGCATGAAGATGATCGCAAAGAAAGGCATCGCGAAAGAGCACTCGAAGTGGTGCCCAACGTCAGCCATCGCCTTTGAGTACGACCCATACAACCGGCTGAAGCACACGGACTACTGGTACGAGCAGGACCCGGTGGAGGAGTGGCCGCTCAGCAGCAACGCGGCGTGGGACGGCGACCCGCCGGCGGACGGCGAGCGCTTCGACTACGACGCCGAGCCGACGCGCTTCTACGTCAACGTCGAGACCGTTGGCGGCCTCGAGCCCGACGCCTGCATGCAGCAGGGCATCAAGGTCCTGCAGCAGAAGCTGGCCCTCATCATCCAGGAGCTCAAGGGCGACGAGGCTGCCCCCAACGGCGCCGACCCGGATCGTCCTTACGCGCCTTCTTCTCCACAGATGAATGGTGCTATGAGCAGCTATGGCGACGTCGGCTTCACCACGCCGTACGGTGGCGGTGCGGCGAGCGCCTGGGGTGGTGCTGGCGGCGCTACGCCTTATGGTGCCACGCCTTATGGCAATCCTGGGTACTGAGACGGATCTGCGCTTAAATTCGACAGTGGCCTGGCATGAGGTGTGGATCACATTCGCAAAACCACTCGAGCGTTTGTGCCGTGGCCGGTGAGCAAGATTGCTTGTGACGCGCTGCAATATATGATCCGCTTGCGCCTCAATAGACTGCCTCACCTGTAGTTAGGCATATTTGCTAGTACTCTTTTCTGGCAATCTGCAATCGGCGAAGTTGATGGCAAATGGGAGGCGCAAGCTGAGTACGCTATCCTCTCATGGAGCAAACAAACTCGGTTAGAATCGGCGATCGAAAACATGCAACTTTTGGCATCTATTTAGGTTCAACGACATTCACGTCGGAAAAAAAGATAGCTTGGCGTTTTGGACACCGTTCACTCGAGCATGAGCTGGAGCTCGGTGTTACGACCGCTCTTTGCACAAGCTGGATTTGCTAAAAGTAATAAGGTGCTCTAAGAGAGTGGCACAAAATGTATGATTAGCAGAGAGATCTACGGATCTATCGGTGGTTCAGTATGGCTTCCTTTGGCTCCATACATCGTAAGTCCGAGACAAAGCTTGTATGATACAGTACACGATCCGCGCCGCGCAGCAAATGCCAAGTCCAATCCCAATGTCCAAAAATATCCATCAAGGTAGAGCGGAATCCCTATATACACCAACCGCCAGCAACGCCATTTCCCGACCCTCGCGTCTCATGAGTTCTTCACGACGCCGACCTTGGGCGCCCTAATAACGCGGCCATTGAGCATGAAGCCCTTCTGTTGCGTGACGAAGACGGTACCGTCCTCCTTGCCGGGCACAGGCGCCTGGAACATGGCCTCATGGAGGTTCGGGTCGAAGCGGTCGGCAGCGGCAGCAGGATCGAAGCGGACGAGGCCGTGGCGCTTCAGCGTTTCGAGCAGCGCGGCCTCGGTGAGGCGCAGGCCCTCGTGCAGGCTCTGCAGGTCCGCCTGCGCCGTCGAGCTGTCTGCCGCGTCCGCAGATAGACGCTCCGCCGGCACCGACGACAGCGCGTGCTCGAACGTGTCCAGGCTCGCGATCAGGTCTGTCGCGAACTTCTGCAGCGCGAAGTCCCGCGCCGTCTGGATGTCGCGCTTTGTGCGGTCCGAGAGGTTGCGGTAGTCGGCCACCGCCCGGAGGTACTTGTCCTACGTTGATGTGTTAACAAATTGCCAATATGGAGCTGCGGCGATGGGAGGTGTGTACCTTGAGATCTGCGATTTCCTTGTTCTTGGCCTCGAGATCGGTTTTTAGGGCTTGTATGTCGGATGGCTGCTCAGATGAATCTGATTTCGTTGATGACTCGGATGACTTTTGCGCCTCATCGCTCTTGCTGGCTTCTTTTGACTCTACGTGAGCTTGTGCTGTGTCGGAATACCATCTTGATGATAGTCTCGTGCTTGAAAGCTGCAGTGCGGGAAGGCGGGAGCTGATTGGCGATGGCCGCGGAGGAGCAATGAGGGATGATAATGACGATGTGGGTGTTCGAGGTATTCTTGGAGCAATCTGCCGTGATGCTCTCAAAAGGCTTCTTTGAATCATGGCGATGTGGGGCGTAATTTGGTGGAAGTTGAGATGAGAGACTGTTCCGTGAACACGAGCGAAGAAGAATTTCTGGAACTCGGACCAACCAGAAGGGTGCCAAGAATCGATGGCCCTAAATTATATCCGACTACTTCAGACTTCCAAACTACGAGCCGATGAGCTTCCGTGCCGTCTTCCTGCAATAGCAATTGACTTGAATGCACATAGCTGAGAGACAATGTTTCACTCGAAGCTGCACTTCAAGCAATGTAATTACTTTGCTTTGCCAGCATCGCTCCGAACTTTCACCATCTCTACAGCCTTCCAAAACGGCTCTTCCACGCCGCGATCCGAACTTCACATCCGATACTCGCGCACAACGGTACCCAGAAAGATCCCTTTCGGCTCAGTCAACCATATTAACGTCTCAGACCCGTCGTCTGCCACCGATCTCGCTCTTCAGCAACACATAAACCGACGAATGGGGCTGGCGGAACACGACCCGGTGAAGTACCTGCGCAAGCACTTAGCCGAATTCCAGTCGAAATCGACCTCGCTGACTCTCGACGAGCTCTCGCGGGTGGACACGATTTTGAAGGGGTTCAGCAGGAGCATGCGATGGCAGCGCGAGCAGCAAGAGCAAAAGCTGGGCCTCCCGCTCCGCGGCGCGCAGAAATCCGTGCCGGCGAGCTACTACCGCGGTGGGACGAGCCGAGCGATGATGGTGCAGCCGCAACACCTGCCGCGGGGATTGGCGGCGCGGCGCGCGCTCTTCCTGCACGTCATGGGGTCGCCGGACGCGCACGGCCGGCAGCTCAACGGGCTGGGCGCGGGCGTGTCGTCGCTGAGCAAGGTGTGCGTGGTGGCGCGCAGCCGCCGGCCCGACGCCGACGTCGACTACACGTTCGTCGGCGTCGGTATCGAGGGCCCCGAGACGGACTACGCCGGCAACTGCGGTAACATGTCGGCTGCTGTGGGCCCCTTTGCCTACAACGAGAAGCTCCTCAATGGCGTGGACTACAATAGGGACGGCGAGGTCGAGGTCATGATCTTTCAGACCAACACCCATAAGCACATACGCAGCCGCTTTAAGGTCATAGGGCAGCAGGCGCAGGTTGACAACGAGACGGCGATCGACGGCGTCTCGGGCATGGGCACAGGCGTGCTGCTGGATTTCTTGCAGCCGACAGGCAGCAAGACGGGGAAGCTGCTGCCCACGGGACAGGCGGTGGAGAAGCTGTGCGGGATTGAAGTAAGTTGCGTGGACGCGGCCAACCCGTGCGTGTTTGTGCGGGCCTCGGACATCGGCATCGATCCCACCATCCTTCCGGACGCGTTCCTGAAAGAGAAGGAGACGCTGAGGCGGTTGGAGGCCATCAGAACCGCCGCGGCTGTGGCAATGGGCATCTGCAAAGAGGGCGAAACGCCACCCAGGGTGATCCCGAAGGTCGGCATCGTTTCTCCGCCGGTTTCGCAGACGACACTCTCCGGAGCCACAGTGGGCGCTGATCAGGTGGATGTAATCGTACGTTTTATCTCAGACGCACAGCCTCATCGAGCGATCCCGGTGACTGCTGCGCTTTGTACAGCGGCAGCGGCAAAGACCGAAGGCTCCATCGTTCAACAGTGTTTGAGGGATAAGCTCGTGGATGGGCAGATGATCACGATTGGCCATCCAAGCGGGAGGATACAAGTCAATGCCCAGAAAGACAAAGACGGGCGGGTCACTTCGTGTTCTCTTGTGCGTACGGCACGACGGCTATGGGATGGCAGAATTTACTGGTCTGAGGACCCAAACTTGGCACAGGCCAAGAATATCGATGAGGCTGTTCCCGAAAAAGTGTTCGCTGAGCAAGATAGCCACACCGAATCGGATGAACAAGACGATAATGAAAAGCCGCAAGTCAGACCACTCTTGCAGTAAGTGAGAATTCACGGTTAGCATCAATGGACTGAGAAGGGCTATCGCGGCTGGCAAATCAAAAGCCATACGCTGAGTATTGCACCAATGAAAATGCATTTAACCAGTAACGTATCGGCCTATAGAGCTGCCCTCGGGGAGATAAGTGAGAGTATTATGAATATAGGCAACTAAACTCGATCCTATAACGGTATCTGCACCCCATTGGAAGGTTGTCTTTGGACATAATACCCATCCATACTTTACATCTTCCAAGCCCACGGATCCAACTTGCTAAACCTTATATGATAGCATTAGCGTTTAAACAAGTAACCCTCCCCTATGTCATGTGTACATCGTCTGTTATGTATACGTGCGGTGACGCTAGAATCCTTCCCGACGCAAGCCACCGTGCTCTTAGGGCCTTTCAAACAAAAAAAAAAAAAAGTTGCTTTTTGTCTCTTCACAGCTGAGTCACAGTTCAGAGCGATTTGCACACAAATACTGATCTCTAGGAAGCCCTAAGCTTACGATGACATCTGCAATTCGAGATGAGCATTTAAGAATTTCAGTTGGATGTAGGTGCAACATCCAATCACAGCAACCGTGTTTGGAAGATTCAACAACGGTTGGCCGAGGATACGAGGTTGTTCAGCCTGCATGAAGTCGTCAGCAGAGATCTTTCATGGGTTATGAGGCAAAGTCCGAAATGATTTGACTTTCACTTCTCCAGACGTCCTCAGTCTTTAGCCATGTCTTAACGTATGTTCGGGCATCTAAATCATTCAAGATGGGCCCATGGGGCCAAAACGATAATGGAGCTGCGTATCCTCTCATGATGTGCGTACAGTCATCAACAAACGATACGCTGCTGGGATAATCCTGCGAGGAATGCTGCTTATCCGCGGTTGCGACCGACGACAGCTTTACTGCCTACCCGCTCCCTGCTCGCTGCGGCGAACTTGCATTCAGGAGATTTTTCCACTCATCGTGGTCGAACCACTTGGATTTCGAATCAGATGACGGATGACGCAGTAGCGAGCGACCGAGCGCGTACGTCTCGAGATGATGAAACCTTGCAGCAGGAGCAGCAGCAGCAGCCAAACCCGGAAACTTGAGTAGATCCAGCGCCTCTCGAACCGTTTGATATGGTCGCGTTCGCTCCGATCCGCGACTCCGGGAGGTCATACGACTTCAGGACTTTGACATGCTCGATGGCGAAAGTTCCTTTTGCCTTGGCCACCGCAGAGAAATTTATTTTTTGATTTTATTTTCTTTTATTTTTCGACAGTGCATGGATCAGAGGTGAGCTCAGAGATCGACTTGCGGCCACGAAAACGGAATGATTCGCGAATCAAAAAACAAAGAGTAGCGGGCGGTAGTGCTGTCCCGGGCAGCGAGAATATGAAAGGCCAGGAAGGGAGCATGCAGTCGATGGTGGAGCTTCGGCATGCATAAACGGTTCTTAGCTCTGGAGGCTAATGTAAGCCAGCGAGGGCCGGCTCCGCGAAGCGCCATTTGCTGCCGCACGACGCATCACGAAAACTTGGGATCCACCGGCCTTGCGTGTCAACACATGGTACGCACGGCAGGCAGAGGGAGCAGAGGGTGCCCGGCTGCAGGCTTCGGGAGCGACGGCGGAGTTGGCAGATGATTGGCACGTCGCGCACACCGTACGGAACTTGGAGTCGGGCGGTCGGCCGAGACCGAAAGCGAGCGAGACATCGACGTATACCGGACATGTACGTCGGACTACGTAAGCGAAGCAGGCCGCGTGCATTGGAGCGCTGAGTGTTTTGCGTGACGATCAACTGCTTCGGCTGGAGAATTGCTGCAATGGTGGCATGACTGGCGGCTATCTCGGCAATCGGGGCGCTTCCGTTGGCGCAGGACCGCGGCCATCCATTACGCGCGGCCACGTTGTTGCCAGCCTCGCGGCTGTCCACGGGCGCGGTAGTCGTGGATTGGCTGGATGGGAAGCGCCTCTTCCCGACGCAGTAAACGTACAGAAAAACGTGCCGGGCCCTCAGGAGACGGATCAGCGTGAAGCGTGAGGCGCCTTGCAGCATGTCGCCGGAGGGCTGATTGGGCTGAATATCGCCTGTCGTGCTGAACCCACTTTTCACGGTCGTACAATAAGCTTCAAGGTCCACTCAAAACGGCTTTTGCGAGCTGGGGTTTCCGGATCGCGACGAATTATTCAATTGAGGGAGCGGCTTGTCTATGGGTCGGAAAACATACAGCTCAAAATGGCCAGTCCGGCCTCCTCAGGCGCCATATCCGAGTGCTCCAACATTCCTGCGTCGTATTCGAGGGCCATTGAAAGCAGGATCCTCCACAGGCCTCACATCTGCGGGATCTAGGCTTCCGCCAGGGCGTCATATCAGCTTTTTGACATTGCATCGGTGACACCGGCGCGCCTAATCACCGACGAAAAGCCCGCTCTGGGTGTGCCATCGCCGATTCGCGCCATACACGCTCCCAAAACGCGGGCCGCCTTGCCTTCGGCTTCGCTAACACCGACTTGGCCCTCCGACCAAGTTCGGCGACCACATGAACGGACCTCGCGCCTTCGTGATATCTGCTCATTTCATTCGAGTTGGCATCCGGCATTTCAGCCAGGTTTGTGCGCGTCGAGGATCGTCGACAACAATGTACTCGTCGTACAAGTCGATGTATGCGTCCTGCGGAGGTTGACCGTACGGAAGTTCGCAGCGTTTGCTGCCTAGTCCTTTGGCCTATCGGTGGTAAGTAGATATTCGCACCGGTTCCGGGGAATGCAGCTACCTGGCAATCGGCGCAAGCGTCGCCATTCTGATAGACCCATCCGCCACAACTCTGCTCGTTCCACCAGCAACATTGATATCGATAGTATCCACCTCCACCGCTGCTGCCATCCGGCGACTGCGTGATCGGTTGATGTTGGAAGGACATCATGAACCTGGAGTTTGGAGCGCGTGGAGGAGCAGTGAAGGGGGGAAAAAATAGCAGATGCCTTTTGGCGGTTCCCTGGAAGGAATCGAAGTCGTTGTAAAGCTTCAAGCCGTAACCGCCGAGGCAAATTTATAATGACGGCCCTAGGCTAATGTCGCTGAACCATGCGTCTGCCGTGCGGAATAGTGGATTTCGGGTCCATGTGCCAGGATAGTGAAGGCCAAGCTCTTCGGGTGGGTGAACTCCGAGAATGGTCAGAAGATTGCAAGTTCAGCTCGCCATCGAGAGCTTGGCGCGATTTGAAGGCGCGCAACGGGCAACGCGTTGCCCGAGAAGGCCTCAAGGAGGTCGCCTGAACGGTACACCTGAAGACGTCCCGGAGTTCTGCCAGGACCGCAAATGCGAGAGCGGCTTGAAAGGCGGCCTCCAGGTCAAGCCAGTCGTGTGTCCACCGGCTGGGGCCGGCGTGCAATGGTTCTTGTGTGTGCAGTCCTTATGTAAGCATTTCCGAGATAGATTTAGTTGAGGTGACGAGTGAATGGTAATGGCCGTGGGATGTGAAGTTGACGGAGCCGTGTGATATGCATCTCATGGCGAAAGATGCGGAGCAACTTGCGGAGCCCTGACCGGGACATCGGAGGACCTCCGCAGAGGTATATTCATGTAATCGTGGGCGTTGTCTCCGCTCCAGCTTCTTCCAAAACTGGTGCCATGGTCCGATAGGTTGACTTCAAGCAATCTCTGAAGAGTGGCGCCACCGGCAGGATAAGGCCGAGTCGCCCCTTTACACGTATGTAGTGGTCAGGCGTTGGGTGTGGTCGATGGCATCATTTCCCGCCTGCCGCTACACCATTCTTGACCAACACCGCATAGATCCTTCTCAGGGTTTGTTGAACACCAGCTTTGACGACCCGAAAGCCTTGGAAATCATCTTATGAGCGGAGAATAGATCCCGGAAGGCGATACGTCTCTTTCTGGGTGAACTGCTTCGTGTCAAAAGATTGATAGCTGTGATAACACAACCGTTTCGGCGGCGATTTCGGGAGAAAGACCGACGGCGTGAAGCGAGGTTCGGGTTCTCCGTTCGCCAGTGGAAAATGTAATCCTGGCGTTGGGGAAATTGTTGAATTCCAGCTGCGCTCATCAAGGAGGTCCACTGGTCGAATGCGGTTATAAGGAGAGGCCGATGGTCAAAAGCCACCAAAGGACCTAACTTGAAAGCGAGGAGACAGTTCGGTATAAATACCCCTTCACCATGCGGCCACGGGAACGATGCTGGCTTGAAAGAGATCCTCCTATCCACCCAAAACCTTCGGTGTTACCAGTCATGAACTGGCCACGATCGAGCAGCTAGCTGGGAAGCATCTTGAGCAAGGCCACGAAGTGTAGCGCTAGCTTACACAGAGGCTAATGACTGGCTGGCATTGGGCGACAGACGGCTGATGCCATCATTCCACGTGTGAGAGATGCTGGAAGACTAGAGCGCATGGCAATGTACGCTGCTGCGGTGAATCCCTGATGGAGCTGAGCGATTCGCTGTGTTGACGTCAATGTTGGGGTCAGGCCAGGCGAAAGGGCTGCTGCCATCTGCTTCTGGCGAATTCTGGTCTGGACAATGGACGATTTGCAGTGATGGTGGTACATACTGCCATGTGCCCACCGAGTACAGTGCTTGGTGGAACAGCCCAGTGGGGAGATGTGACGCGTCGTATTGCATTCTCGGCAGACGCAAGAGCGACACGAAGCACGGACAGGGAAAAGAGAAGGAGACGAAAGAGAATATGGCAGCAAGGAATGCCACCGATTACATATCAAGAACACCCATGAGTGAGTTGTCGACAATCCGCTGCGATTCAACTGAGTGCCGCTGAAGAACATTCTGTCGCTAGAGCCTTTGCGATGCCGGAAGCCGAAGCCAAGGCCATCTACCTCACGAATGGCCGCAAAAGATTCACACGCGCATGCCTGGCACGGTGTTTTCTAGGAGCATGCAATTTCATGATCCGTCCTAGCTCGAATTGGATGGCGCAATGTCTTGGTTGACTTGAGTCGGTGAAGCTGGCCGAGGCCGTTGAGATTTCCTGTACTCGAATAGGTAGAGTAGCCGGTGCCGCCATGCAATATACACAAATTATGATATAGTGATGATAGCTTCGTTCAATCATCCTTTCACAAAAAGGATCGCTCAATATCACATCTACCAAGGGCGCATCGACGGAAAAGGCCGGGAGAAAGATACACCTGGACAAATCCTGTGGCATCAACGGCATCAGAGTGACCATTCGCTGTTGAATCCTTCACCTCACTGCATTGCTCGAATGGAATTAAGTGGCATGGATCTCAATCACGGCAACGAGCACAAACCACGCCGTTCCATCTTGCAGCAAATCAAAGAACAAGACGTAGAGTGTATACCGAGGATGATGCAATTTTACAATGCTTCATTGTTTCGCAGCGGCCATCGTCATCGTAGTTGGCCTTATCATGAACCAGCCCCTGCTTATCCCCTCTATTTTACGCCCTCCCCGCAGTTCGCCAGCACTCGCTAGCCAGGGCAAAACACATCCCAGTGAGATAGATCTAATCCATGTGACTCGCAGAATGCGACTGCAATCCCACGGCTCCACGGCCAACCACTTGGTCAAGACACGCAGCAGCAAGACGCGGTGCTGATGCTGGTGCTTGGATGGTTGCAGATTCACCCAGCCAAATGCCTGGTTTGCACGGTCAAATCTTTTTCTCAGTGCATCGCCGTGGTCTCACCATCGAATCGCCACCCGTCGATTGCGCCGCACAGATCAGAACGAGCGGAGTACAGTAATCACACAGCGCAGCAGGAACCTCCGGCCGGCTTGCCGCGAACCTAAGATCTGCCGGCCAGATGCCGTCCCGAGAAATTGCAAGCCGGTTTTGGTACAAGCTCCGACGAGGGGAAGCGGAAAAGGCGTGGGGGTATGACAGTGGCACCTCGTGAGTATCCACGCCGTACCCGCCGTTTCGCCATCTCCACCACGAGTGAGATGAAGAGAGTAACAACAAGCTGAACGGCACATGCCAAACACCCATCCTATGGTAAGTAGTGTCGATGATGGTGTTCAGCAGACACGATGGCAAGGGAACCTGAGCTGTCGAGCTCTTATCCATACCGTCCACTAATTATGGCCCACATCGAATCATTGGCTGGCAAGCCTTTTCCTCCGTGGTTGGCGTGTGAGAGGTACCGAGCGGCCGGGATGCAGCCATGTAACAGCCATGTAAGATTGATTACTACGTAGGAGCAGCGACACGCGGGGCTTTTCTCTCTTTCGCTCGAGTACAATCTCCAACAACGAGCGGGCAGCGGGGCTTTGCGCCTTTGGCGGGCGGTTGGGTGCCGCAGGCGGAGGGGGAGGGCAGCTAGCACCGGCAATACCACCGCCAGTACGCACGCAAAGCAGAACCGCTAGCCAACCCCCTAGTCGACGAAAAATCAGGCCCTTACGTATTGTCTTCATCTCGAACGCTTCTGAGAGGTGCCAGAAGCCCGCTAGAAGACTTCCATGCAGAGCCGTACTCAACTTTAATCGCCCGCCGGGCATCTCCGCCCTGGCCGTCAGCAGCGAGCGGCGACCATTACTGGCCACCCTGATTTGTCTTTTTGCTGCACACCACTGCAGTACCTTGGCCGGGGAGCGGTTGATTGCGCGAGGCTTGATGAAAGCTTGAAGCTTTGTCTGTCCTTGGGGCGATGCTGGACCTTCACGAAAGCTGCCGAGGCCAATCCAAGACCAACCTGCGTCCATTGCGGCGGCCACGACCGCGCTCCCTTGCTCGCATGAGCTTCCAGCCAGACTTCCCACAGTCCAGAAGCCCACTGTACACCAAACGGACCGTTGAGGGATCAAAAAATAGCGGCAAAAAAGGGGATCCGCTCCCTTCTACCGCTGCCAGCCGACGCGACCGGCGCCAATTGGCTTTGCACACCCAGTCGTGGCGTTGGAAAGTGCTGCAGCCTTTGATCATCGGCGGCCGTAGAATTCTGTCGGACGGCGATGTAACGTTGAAGCCACGCAGCAAGCCCAGTAAGCCCAGCGAGCCCAGCGAACCCAGCAGCCTCGCCTCTCGAGTGGTATCACGGCCAGGTGGGTGTGTGTGGGTGTGGGGTTTGTCCAGTGTACTTGCGAATGCTGTCACCAGGCCTTATTATTACACTAGTCTGTGGCCTTGAAATCCGCATCGCATTCAAGAAAGCATCCATCCGCTGGTTTTGTTTCACCCTTCTCTTCCCTTGAATGCCGCTTTTCATTTCCTTTGCGCCTCCCCGGACCCATCTCCATTCGCTGTGATTCCCCTTTCACACCTTGCTAGACTCGGAACGAGCATCCTGGCTTGCGCTTGTGGTGGAGCCGCTGAGGTATGCCAGCTGGGTGGAATCGAACCTACGCGACGTTATCGCACCTCTTCGTTGTTCTTACTGCATCCTCGACTTCTTGCATGCCCTTCGCCTGATAATCATCCACCACCAATCCCACCGCCTTTCCACCGCAATTCCTCGCATGGTCTTGATTGAATCCGCTTCCAACTCCTGCTCCGCTTCTTCAACAATTTCTACCGTCATTCCATAAAACGCCAGCCCGTCGTCTCGTCTTTCGTCTCTACCATGTCGTCATCAGCCGCCCAAGTGGCCGACACCACGACCACTTCAGAAACCAAAACCACCGCGGCGACAACAACGACAAACGCAAATCAGACCTCCACGCCGCGGAAACGACGAAGGAGAACAGCTGCGACTGGCGCTGCCGAGGATTGCTTTACCTGTCGAAAACGACAAACGCGATGCGACCGTCGCCGGCCATACTGTTCGTGCAATGACTTCCCTATTCGCTTTTCCAATGCTTACATGATACTAGGTTCCCAATGTCTTGAGATAGGAAAGGATTGCTCAGGCTACAGGACAACTCTCACTTGGGGTGTTGGCGTTGCCAGCAGAGGCAAACTACGAGGACTGTCGTTGCCCATCGCAAATTCGAACGCGTCCGCCAAGACATCGAACGGTATTGCGGATCCTAAACCACAGTCGTCGCCATCAAAACAGTTCACATCTTCACCGACCAAGTCCCACGAGCATGATGGTGGGGCAAAGGTCGACGAAGGCAACTATCTCGACGGCTTCGGTCAATCAACTGATATCAATACCACCAATTTCGCTACAACCGGTATTCCACCCAGTGGTCCAATTCCAATTCCGACGAGCGCTCCTGGTATGGGCTGGCACGTTCCGGGATTCAATGAGCATCTTGAGGGTTACTCTGCATTGTCAGGGAAGCCGGATCGCTTGAACCTCCGTCCGCGGCCTCTGCAGAGGCTATGCACAACCAGCATCGTTCCTTACGAAGACTCAGTCTTCTCCGCACCGTCTACGGGTTCCGTCAGCAATTTTAGCGATAGTGATTACGGATCACCGACTGAATTTCCGCAATCACCGGATGAGGTTCCTCTGGCCGAAACCTTTATCAACAGATATTCCGACCGTTTTATGTATCACGATGTTCTCCACACGCCAGAGACTTATAAATTCGTCGAAGCTCCTCGATCGTATCCAGTGACGACTGAATATATAGCATCCAGTGTTGGATCGGATTTGAGTACGAACGGCAGCGCGGAATTGTATTCTCCACCTTCTGAATATGTTGGTCCTACCAGCCTGGCCGATATTCTCCGTCCCAGCGACCTCAGCACAATCGAAGAAGTGCCTTCGCAAATTCCTATGAATGGAACCACAGACACCGAATACTTCGGAGATGGTTACAGCACAACTATTACCACTTTTGGCAACGAATGGGGAGTGACAATTCCAAGAAGCGTTGATCCAACCAGCTTCAATCATTTGTCACCGCGCATGCAATTCCTCCTCAACTACTACGACAAAGCCATCTGTCCAGTGCTGGTGGCTTTCGATGGTCCAACGAACCCATACAGACAGTACATTCTTCACTTGGCGGTTTCCAACAAGGCCTTGCAAAATGCTATTGCTGCCTTGTCAACGAACAACCTACGTATGCGTGGGCTCAAGGAATTGCAACGATACGGCAACGAATCAGTCGATCACCTGACGGCCGACGAGATTCGTGACATGCACAGCGACCCGACTCCCGAAGAACTCCGCTACAAATCCACAAGCGTTCAACTCTTCAACTCTTCACTGAAGACCGCTTTGTCTGCAGCCGATGACTCGAATCTGGCCACGCTTCTCGTACTGTGTCTGTATCACGTGTGCGACAGCGGCTTCAGCAAGTTCAAAACGCAACTCGCCGGCGTTCAAAAACTTCTTTGCATGCGCGATCGCAGGAACGGCATCAGCGAGTTTGTAGGCTGGATCCAAATGTTCTTCACGTGGTTCGACGTCATGACATCAACTGTCAACGATCGGGAGGCTCAAGTCCGGTGCGACGCCTTCGACATGCTCAACCTTTCGGCGAACCTCGGCGCCCTGGAACACCTGGCGGGCTGCGAAGGACGCCTCTTCAAGCTGATCGCTCAGCTCGGGAGGCTGAACCTGCTGAGCCAGAACCGGCCGGTCCGCGACACGCCGGCGGCTTCGCAGATGCGCACGCCGCGGCCCAGCCCAGGCGTGAAGCCGGCCTCGAAGGACTACTACAGCCTGGACGGCAACGGCTGGGGCAGCCCGGTGACGCTGTCGCCGAGCGCGGCGTTCGCGCCAGACGCGCTCCTCGCCGCGGCCGACTCGCGCCACGAGTTCTGGACCGAGTGGCACTACATCCGCGCGCGGCTGGCGGCGTGGGAGGCCGACCCGGCGGGCGGCGGCGGGCCCTCCCCCGTCGGCTCCGACGCCGACAACGCCGAGATCCAGCACATCAGCGAGTCGTTCCGGCACGCGGCGCTGCTGTACACGGAGCGGCTGGGGTCGCCACACCTGCCGGCGTCGGCGCCGCAGCTCCAGGCGCTCGTGGCCACCGCGCTGCGCCACATCGCCGCCATCCCCGTGGCCTCGTGCGTCAACAAGTTCCTGCTGTGGCCGGTGTTCATCGTCGGCGCGGAGTGCGTGCGCCCCGCCGACCGCGCCACCATCCGCATGCGCTGCGTCGAGATCATGAAGGAGTCCGGCTTCTTCAACAACCTCAGCGGGCTGGAGGTGCTGGAGCGCGTGTGGGCCGAGGACGACGCGGCCGACGGCTGCGCCTTCGTCCAGGCCCCTGATGGTGCCGATGCGCCTATGTTGAGTGCGCTTGGTGGCCAGGCTTTTAGGTGGCGCAGGGCAATGGTCAGGGTTGATGGCGAGTATATCGTCGTGTGAGATGGGGAGGACTTAAACGACGGGCTCTCCTTTTTGTGGGCTATGTGGACGATGATGACAAGAGACGAAACATGGCATTGCTCTCCTTTTCGGACCTGCTACGTATTGCTGGGATACGGTTTTGGTACGATGCGGAATGGCACTCCTTGGCTGCATGGTCACGCTCGCCATGCAAGAGCCACGTTCTTGGTATGTTTTGATTGCAATGGCGGCCGCATTTTTGTCCAGCGGCCTCCATTTCTCTGTTGACCCTTTGGCTCTGGGTCCCTATGTCACGTCGAAATGATGCAGGTTTGGCAGAACGCCTGGGAAAAGTCTAAGCTATATTGGCGATCCCTTGCTCAGGATGCGAATATGTAGGGTTTTTAGGATAAGTCGTCCTACGCAGTACTCTGCCAGAGTACCTTAGTCAATGGGAAAGTACATACCCAGTGACTTGCTATTGCTTCAGGCCTAAGCCTGTTCTCCACTCCCTACCTAGATACCCTCCAGCCGCCATGTTCCGTGCCTCTAAGCTGTTCCCCTGCGCAGTCCACGCGTGATTGCATTCCTCCGACAGGAGCCAAGGAGACCAGACTAGGAATCGCAAAAGAGAGTCGCAGAAGGGTTACATCCTGTGGATCGTCCCGACTTGTATCATCTGCCGGGTCGTCCCAGTTTGTATTATTGCCGGATGGCAAATGTAGCAACAACACACAAGTACAACCCCAAAACCCATAAGGGTTCGGCAGTTAATTCGCCGAGTGCATTTATTCCCCCAATCATGCAGGCTCGCATGTGGCGCTGCGATCAAGCTCCGCCGGTGGGTAGCCCGGTGGGATTGACGCACGTTATACTGTATGGCGGAGGGCTGTCCGCTTCGCCGCGGCAGGGCACACGGGGGGCAACCATGACAATTTGGCGTTAGACCCTCTGTGGAGTTGGTGCATTTCGTCATGGTGAGTGGAGAGATGATCATTTTTTTTTTTGCACGGCAAAGCAAGAACTGTAACCTTTGCGTCCGACCTCGATGATCTTAAACGTCCTTTCACCAGCATTTCGGCCTTTCGTAACTGTCACAGCTTTCAATTGCAGATACATCAGCTCGCGGACAGCCTGGCAGAATAGCAAAAGCTTACAACTCGCGTGCAATATCGGACTAAGACACTCCATACCCGGCTTAGGGACTAGACGGTTAGCAACAATGGCTTCGCCGACAATCAAGCTTAGCAGTGGGCATCCTATGCCATTGGTAGGGTATGTTTGTATAACATCTTTCCATTGATACGTTTTCCACTAAATTCCGCACCTAGCTTTGGACTCTGGAAGGTCAACAACGACACGTGCGCCGACCAAGTCTACAACGCAATCAGGACTGGGTATCGTCTCTTGGATGGCGCGTGTGACTACGGAAATGAGAAGGAAGCTGGTGAAGGCGTGGCGAGAGCTATCAAGGACGGACTCGTGAAGCGTGAAGACCTCTTCATCGTTAGCAAACTATGGAACAGCTTCCACGATAAAGAAGTTGTTGAGAAGACCGCAAAGAAGCAGCTCAGCGATTGGGGCGTCGACTACTTCGACCTCTTCATCATCCATTTCCCAATCTCCCTGAAATACGTCGACCCGTCGGTAAGGTATCCGCCAGGCTGGAAAGACGAGAATGACAAATTCACCCTCGGCAAAGCCACCATCCAGGAAACTTGGACGGAGATGGAGAAGCTGGTCCAGAAGGGGTTGGCGAAGAGCATCGGAATCAGCAACTTCAGCGCGCAATTGATCATGGACCTCCTCCGCTACGCCAAGATCCCGCCGGCGACCCTGCAAATCGAGCACCACCCGTACCTCGTGCAAGCAGGGCTGGTCAAGTACGCGCAGGAGAACGACATCACGGTGACGGCGTACTCGTCCCTCGGGCCGGCGTCGTTCCTGGAGCTGGACATGAAAGACGCGCACAGGGCCGCGCCGCTGCTGGACCACGCGACCGTCAAGACGATCGCCAGCAAGCACGGCCGGACGCCGGCGCAGGTGCTGCTGCGGTGGGCCACGCAGCGCGGCATCGCCGTCATCCCCAAGAGCAACAATCAGGGCCGCCTGCAGCAGAACCTCGAGGTCACCGGCTGGGACTTGGAGCCCGACGACCTGCGCGCTATCTCCGCGTTGGACCAGGGCCTGCGCTTCAACGATCCTTTGGCTGTGAGTGCCGCGTTTCGATTTCTCAATCGATCACTATAGAGTCATGGCTAACGTTCTTCATAGTACGGTTTTAATGCTCCCATCTTTGTCTAGATTCCCGAGTCGGTGAAGAATTTACATGTTTTTGGCTTATAGAAACCCCAAGAGAATACTGGATAATGATTACGAATGTTATATGGTTGTCTATTGAAGGATGAATTGTGTTACAACTAGAATGTGCAATCCTATCCTTCTTCAATGCGACTAGAACTCATGAGGATCGGCTTCTACGAATATAAATGTGACAGCCGATGGAAACTTGCCTCCGAAGTGAATCTGCGGTGTAAAATATATCATGTAGAGGATGTAACGACGACAAGAGGTGATAGTTCGCGATCATTTTACTAGTTCGACTGTGCAGGTTCGTTCTCAGCCTCCTCTGAAATGCTTAGCGGACCCTTCTTGACCATCAGCGTCATGACTTCATAAAGAACGTCAGCAGCCGCCATTGTAGTGTGTTCAGCATTTGTATCATAGGCCGGCGCGACCTCGACAATGTCCGCCGCAATCAGATTAACGCCTTCGAGTCCACGAATGATAGTTCGCAGCTCTCGCGTCGACCATCCTCCGGTTTCCGGAGTGCCAGTGGCTGGCGCAACTGTTCCTTGCATTAGCATCGACGCCATGCTTCTCAGCCGCGCTGATCAATCACTTACACGCAGGATCTAGAGTGTCGATATCGATGCTCAGATATACCGGCTTCGTCGTACCCACGCGCTCCTTGATCTTTCTGATGATGCCGTGCATGCCAATCGTGTCAATTTCGCGGGCCTCCACAATCTCGAAACCGCAGTAACCGTCGTTTTCATAATCACTTGGACCAGATAGCGTCGTGCGGATGCCAGCGTGGATGTTGCTGTCATTAGCTAGCAGGCCTTCCTGCGAAGCGTGGTAAAAGTATGTGCCGTGGTTGATGCTGGCTTGCTTGCTGGGAGCGCCTCCAAATACCTTCGGCTTCCACGTGTCGCTTAATATTTGTGAGTGTAATTATTTTGCATGCCCGTAGTAAGTGTAAACTTACAGATGGCTGTCGAAGTGGATGACACTCACGGGTCCGTATTCACGGTTGATGCTTCGTAGGAGAGGCAGGGTAATCGTGTGGTCACCTCCGAGCGTGATGACGCGCGGTAGCGTCTTGCCCTTCTTCGATATTCCTGGCTTTGTAGCATCTGTCTTTGGAGCACGCGAGAGGATGCTGTGGTGACCTTCTTCGATTTGGTAAATCGCATATGCATTGTCGTATCTAAATAGACGCATTAGTGCCGCGGATATCAGCGCAACCGTAAGCACGTACGATGTGACTGGAATATCACCACAGTCGATCACGGATGCCCAGCTATTGAAAGGGTTTGCATCCAAAGGGACGTTGTAGCCGCCTGCAAAGACATCTCAGTGTCTTGTACGTTTTTCCGTCGTGAGAAATTCGACCTTACCACTAAATCCGACTCTTCGTGAGCCTATTATTCACCGGAAAGCAGTAAGCCTGCGCGCTTTTACAAGATGTACATACTAGAGATTGAGGCGTCGAGAACCTTGTCTTATTCCACTAGGTCCAAAGCGAGCACCTGGCCGGTATGAGGTGCCAGTGTCAAATGGAGCACCTAGATTATCATCAGGGCTCGTAAATCGCCAATTGAATATGAGAATGTTTACCAATGAAGGCAATGTCGTATTTCACTTCATCGGACGCGAGGCATGGATGGTATGTTATACGGCCAAAGGTTGAAATGCCAGAAAAGACGGAATCGGCCTTCGCAATTTGTCAATTGCAATCCTCTCGGCATTCTTCAGCTTGAGCCACTTTACAGACCTGGGTCCCACCGTCTCCGGGCAGTGTGTTATACCACAAGCTTTTGTGAGGTCCGTTAATTGGCTCCTGGCTATGGCCATGGTCACCGTGGGCTTGAATGAGAGTAGCAAAGCTAAGTAATATCAGATTCAAAGATTCCCGCATTGTGCAGTATGACGCAGGTGTCGGTAGGTCAATTGGAAAAGGAGGAGAGGAATGGAGAATGGCGAAGGCAACTGAACAGGAAGATGACGAGAATTTCGAAAACTGTGTGCCGTGAACAGTAGATACAGCTACAGAACTTGACCTGTTCCTGTTAGGTAATCCTGCAATAGCTTCTTTCGTTGATGGCAGCTTGAGCTTGAGCTTAGGTAGCCCGTGGTGGGGTCAAGCTCTTGGTTCATCGAGCTACCTTAGCTGGCTGCCGATTGCAGGAGACAAGGTCTGGACGCGCGAGACAAGCACGCCAACGGTCATGGTGATACGGAAATCAGTGATTGTACGCGTAGCGGCATTTTCGGAACCTACCATTACCTAAGAGTGCATTCCAAGGAGAGGAGAATCGGGCATAAGCCTTAAGCATCTTCTTATCTCTTACTGGTTTTCGTGAGACGGTCGAATGAAAGGATGTTGTGTGCTTGACAAAACCGAATGACTTGAAAGATACGATTAATCCTGCATAATCCTGGCAAGATCTCACATTTTGTCGGACGGCTACATAGGCTGACGAATATCGTAGTACCATGAGTTATCAGTTCCGGAACGCGCTTCCTACGCTGGTAGATAAGGTCGCTCGCACTCTTCCGTAGAGAGGCGTATCAGCCGAAGTGCAGACATGATTTGACATTCGTGCATGCCAGCAGGGATTGCGTTAAATGTGATACACAAATGCCGGAGCCAAAAAGCGATGAAGAAGTTGTGGCGTTAACATGGAAAATTCGAAGCTACTCTACTTCGTGGCCAATGCGAATCTAACAACGATCACGTGTTCATAATATCTCCATTGCGTTACTTCGAAGACAACCCTCTCACAAGGCCTGTAACTACTTCAAAATATCTGATATGTATCGTAATCATCACTTGTGGAAACACATGATCTTAAGACTCTTCTGGCTGTTGGCTTGGAGTCTCAGCTTCAAATTCAACCCGGCCGCTCGGCATCGCGATAGATCCATACAAGCGACCCTGCTCTGCTATCGAGCGTCTGTCCATTCTCTTGAAAGCTTTTCTAACCTCTTTCTCCCAGTCACTGAAGGCAACAATTCCCCATTCAAGGAATCCTACTAGGTACAATGCAATACACTGTCCGACCTGTTCCTCCTCATTAGTGTGAACATCTTTGGCAGGCACCGTAAAAGAGACTCACCCATAATCCAGCCAATCCCCAGCCATGCCAGGCCAGATGGATACCTAACGGCAGTGCGCCACAATAGTAGCTGACAATGTTGACAATGGCTCCGATGTGCTGTCGTCCTTCTCCACGTAAGGCTCCTCCACAACTTCCATTCAGTCCGTCAGCGATTTGAAACAAAGCGACGTATGGCATAACATCAGCTGTCAACTTAATGACTCTGATATCATCGTTGAAGATCTTGGCGTAAACATCTTTCACAGCCATCAAGATCGCAAGCACAATTGCGCCTAGCACCATGCTTAGCACAGCTGCCGTGTTCGCTGACCTTGCCGCTCCTTTGGCATTCCTAGCTCCTAACATATTCCCCACTCTTGCGCTCGTTGCTACTCCGACACCGAATGGAATCGTGTTCATGACTTGATCCGTAGTCATAATGACGCTCTGGCTGGCAAGATCAATGGTTCCCAACTGGCCAGCAACGATCGCCACGATCTCAAACGCCCACCACTCCGTTCCAACATGAATGACTCCAAGAGCTGCTAATCGGGCGAAGGTTCCCATATTTTGGAAACACTTCCAGGTCCAACCACCCCAGCACTCCCATCCTCTCACGAAACGTGCGTAAGCAAGGAGCAGTAGGAATGAGAGCCAGTACGAGATACTCGTTGCAAATGGAGCACCAAGGAGACCCATTTTGAACGTGTATACGAAAAGATAGTTGAGTGCTGCGTTAAGAGGTGAAGTAATAAGGAGAACATATGTACCAGGTCTCATGATTTCTAGACAGAGCTTTAGCAAGGTTGAAATTGAAACTTCGGGCTCGGTCATCCTTACCCTGTGCTTGTAGGTATTTCTTCATTGCTTCGAAGTAGATATAGCCAATTCCACCAGGGATCAAAACCCATAAGAAACGAGCAGCGTCTCTCGCGAGGTATGGTTCCTGGCCCAAGGCATTGAATATCGGTTCAGCAAAGGCCCACAACACAGCTATCGGGATGTAGAAGAGGAAAAGAATGATGAAAGATCGCTGGAGTATAATGCCCAGATCGGTCTTATTCTTGCTCCCTGTGAATGTCGCGGAAGCCAAGGTGTCAATCGCAGTTGTGCCACCCAACGCGATAAGCCAACCGGTGGCCATTGCAAACATGTACGCAAATGCAGCAGTAGCGAGAGCTTCCGGTGAGAGACGGCCCACTATCAAGACAGAGAATGTCTGAAGAGAGTTTTGCAGAGTGTACGCAAGAATGACTGGAATAGAACCTCGTAATAACACCCAAAATTCGAAAACGATCAGTTGCCAGGAGCTCTTGTCACCATCTTCTAAATCATACACTTCTCCTTCCTCTTCATCATCCGGCTTTGGCAACAGAGCACTCGTCTCATTCGGTGGAGTATTTTCATCCGCGTCCGACTTCTTGTCCCTTCTCAGAAAGCTTGGGAGCCACGACTTTGCACTTTGCACATCGTCTTGACTGCTCTCCATTCTGATTTCATATATCTAGCATCAGAGGATATGCAGGCACCGAGGAACTACGGCCAATGTGTCGCCTGAGAACTAACAATAGAAAACAAGTGATGAATGGGACAGCTTGTAGAGAAATGCTAAAGGTAGTGGAGGTGATTGCACAAAGCCAAATTTCTTTGTTGAGACATCCGTCGCTGGTAGAAATGAAATCGCATAATGAGATTGGTACAGGCATTTCAATTCGTAGTTAAAGTCCCACATGGCGGACCCACCAGCACTGTGCAATGAGGCACGATACCGGACGTCTTGGGATTAGAATCTGGGCGCTTTTGCAGTGCGAAGAGCTCCTTCTGCAGGGCCGGCAGGGAGAGCTGCTCGGCTCACCAACGGCACGCACTGGGCAGGCTTCAAGCCACGTCGATCTGGGGCATAACGGCTAGTCTCATTCTTATTCGTTCAACAACCGATCATAACTGCGGTGCTTATCTTGTTGCAGTTTGACTAACGAACAACCGTAACGAAAATACTATAAGCGCCAACATCGACCTTCTTGTTTTGTTGATTTGGAGTCAGTGAAACGCCATGGCTGGAGCCATGTTCACTAACAGTCCTACACGTGAGGAGGCTCCGAGAGATGGGTGTCAAATGCAAGTGTCGATTTCATCGAGGTAATTAGGAGACAACTGGAATGTTGCACAACTCAGTTTCCACGTGGGTAGCTGGTTAGTACTTCCAAACTGCTAGAAGGATTTCAGCTTGACCCGTCCCCGGCAAAACCTACCGATAATCGGTATTGAATGTGCGCTGGTCAGAGATTTCGGTTCCTTGCTAAGAAAAGCATTGGGACAAGAGATAAGCCAAAGGTTATCAGTCGTTCTTTGGCCGAGCACTCCCCAACTAGCATCACTCCCACGCCAGTCATCATTGCGAACTCGTATGTCTCTTACCATGGCGTCGGCTACGATCAGAATGGTCCGTGTGGGATTGATGCTGCGGACGCTTGCTTTCTTCCTCTTATCTGAAATAGGCTAACACGCGAATCTCGAATTCCCAGCTTCTAGACCTGTGAGAAGCTCGACCTCTTCCCTTTTCAAAGCTTTTTGTCATTCCTATTTATCGGACCGCATCTTCTGCGAGTGGGTGACAAGTACTTATTTTATCTTTTTCATCTCTTCACTCTTCGAAGCATTGAGATACGCCGCTCAGACAGCTCCTCGTCTTACTTTAAGCTGTCCTGGAATACCTAGAAACGACTCAAGATGTCGGAAAAAGAGAAGCCGCCGGTGGAAGAGCAAGTCGAGCCACAGGTCGCCAAGGGCACTATCCAGGAAGAGTTTGAAAGGAGAAGAGCCAGCGTTGTGGGCGTGGTTGATGGAGTAGAAGTCAATGCTTCAGGCCATAAAGATGAATTGGTGCGCCAGTACAGCATTTGGTCGCTTTGTGGTCTCGCACTGACCATTGACAATGCCTGGGTTGCGCTTGGAGGTTCAATTGCTGTATCTGTTGCCAACGGTGGGCCTCCGGGCGTGCTCTACGAGTTCTTGGTGGCCTGCTTCTGGTATGCATTTCTGGGTGCTTCAATTGCAGAGGTGAGTGGCGCGGTTAGCGTTGTGACTCTGAAAAGGCGATGAGACTGAACCACTGAATAGTTAGCATCGGCAATCCCTTCATCTGGTGGCGTTTACCACTGGGCATCTGTGACTCCAGGTCCCAAATGGGGTAGGATGTTGGGATTCTTCACCGGAGCGCTGAACTTCTTCGCATGGATCTTCGATCTCGCTTCGATCTGCCAGATCGAAGCAAGCGTAGCTGTGCAGATGTACGTTGTCTTCCATCAAGACTTCGTAGTACAGGCATGGCACACGTACGTCGCCTTTATCCTTCTCACGATTGTGTGCGTAACGTTCTGCATCTTTTTCAACCATCTCATTCCGAAGCTGCAAGACGCTGGTCTGTTCCTTGTTATTGTTGGTGGTATCATAACCATCATCGTTGTGGCTGCTATGCCCAAGCAACATGCGAGCAACTCTTTCGTATGGTCAGACTTCAACAATGCGACCGGCTGGGGCAACGGAGTTGCTTTCCTTACGGGTGTTCTGAACGGTGCCTTTACGATTGGTACTCCTGATGCAATCACTCATATGGCCGAAGAACTTCCAGACCCAAAACGTGATCTTCCGAAAGCCGTCTGCGCTCAAATCGGCTTGGGTACAATCACCTCTTTCTGCTACGCCATCGCCATCATGTATGGCATCAACAATCTTGACGGAGTCATCACCAGCAATGGATCGTTCCCACTCGCGGCCGTGTACTACCAAGCGACAGGCAAAGCTGGTGCCACGTTCGGCCTGCTGCTTATCATCTTCTTTTCACTGCTCATCTGCCTCGTCGGCACGTTCCTTACGCTGAGCCGCATCTGGTGGACACTGGCACGCGACAATGCCACACCCTTTGCAAAGTTCTTCTCTTATGTCAACCACAGGCTTAGCTGCCCGATCCCTGCCATGATCCTGGTGGCCGTGCTGTGTCTTGCGTTTGGCGCCATCACGCTCGGTAGCAGGACCGCTTTCAGCGATTTGGTCGGCAGCTTCATTATCCTCAGCACGGCCTCGTACATCTTGGCTATTGGACCGCACGTGCTTTCAGGACGCAAGAACGTGCCCCCGGGTTGGTTTTGGATGGGCAAGTTCGGAGCTGCGGTCAACTTCATAGCTGTGCTGCTGACTATCTTTTTCGACATCATGTGAGTTTGCTGCTTTTGATCTCTCAATTGAGAAGGGCAGTGTTAATGTTTTGACACAGGTTTTGTTTCCCGTATGCTTTGCCAACGAGCGAGGCGTCAATGAACTACAACAGCGTGATTCTAGTTGGATGTGTCGCTCTGACGGCAGCATGGTGGGTAATCCACGGTATTAGGAATTACCCAGGTCCTAAGCTGGCTGTGATATACTTGGATGGCGTCGAGCCGAAATGATGAGCATGTCCTGAGTTAGTTCTATGGACATCAACACGGGTGGAGAGTATAGAGGCAGAAGGCTGGAAGGGATGGAACGCCGCAGTCATTATACCCCAACACAATTCTTAAGACTACACACAATAATAGCTCAAATTCTGATTCTCGAAGAATGTGGGGATGAGATATTTATATTAAGCTTGCGCAACTTGTAAGCCGTAAAATCGCGCATCGAGATGCCGTCGGCGCGAACGGCGCGCAGACGAAGCGAGATTCTACAGCGGAATTCTTTGTAACTAGAACTAGCTCCAATTTTCCTTTTTATTATTATCTGAGAAACACGTTGGAATACCAAAATAATTACTGCAGGTACTCAGACACTGAGGAAACCACTGCTGCATCGCGTGGGTGTGACGGCAGGGTTAAGGTAGTTTGATAGCGAATATCGTACAGCAAAGTTCAAATGAGAACAAATCACAAAAAGCACTTCCTATCGGACCTTGTCTCCTCCCAACTCTGGCCTCTTTCCTTTATCTAACCTTTAGTTCCCAGTATAGTCCTCTAAGTCTTCAGGACGTGTGTATCTCTGCTTCTGCGATCGCCTTTGTGAGGCTCTCAATCTCCGGAGAAGCGTCATCTACCTTCTCAGCATGCTCGACCCCTTGACCATTCGCGATGGCGTTCGTTTTCTCTTTCTTCAACCTCTTTTTCTCCTTTTCCTTCTCCTTGGCTGCTTTCTTAGCCGCTGCTTTGGCTGCCGCCTCCTCCTTTTGCTTTTTGATTTCATCTCCTCCAAAGGCTTCACGCCATTCCTCCACCCTCGAAGCTGGAATCTGAGTGAATAACAGCTTCGGAGTACCAATTTTGTGGCCAGGCTTGAGGAAGTCATGAACCCAGACGTCAGGTATAGTGGGAGCGCGTTCGACATGTCCGAGTTGTTCGGAGATGGACTTAGCAGTGACGGGCATGTACGGATACAAAACGCCGGCGATGAGATCAATCTGATTCAGTGCTAGACCAATGACAGCGGCACAGCGATCTGGCTCTTCGGAGAACAAGCGATTGTCCAGCCTGTTGTCCTGCAGAAGCTTGTTGCCTGTCGCCGAGATATGTAGGATGGTCGAGAGGCCTGCTCGTAACTTGTTGGCTTCAAGATCTGCAATGTATTGCTTTAGTAGAGTGTTGACTTCTTGGATATGGGATTTGAGGTTGTCGTCGGTGTACTTCGTGTAGTCCGGAACAGCTCCATTCATCTTAGCTTCACAAAACTTTAGAACTCTCTGGTTAAAGTTGCCGAGATTCTTGAGAAGGTCGTTGTTATTAGCATCGATAAATTCTTGCCATTTAAACTCCGAATCACTGGTCTCCGGTCGTCGGGAGAGTAGATAGTATCTCCAGACGTCGGCGTCGACTCCAGTGTCCTTTGCACTGTTGCCGAACACCCCGACCTTCTTTGATTTGCTGAACTTGCCACCTTCATAGTTGAGGTACTCTGTTGTTGAGAGTGTGTGAACCTTTGTCCAGGGTTCCTTCGTACCGAGTTGTGATCCTGGGAAGATGATCGTATGGAACTGGACGTTATCCTTGCCCATAAACTGATAAAGAGACACTTCATTTGGATTCTTCCACCATTTCTCCCAGTTATTGCCCGCGAGATCTTTGTCTGTGTAATTTTTGGTGATGGAGACGTATCCGATACAAGCGTCGAACCACACATAGAAGACCTTGTTCTTGTACTCTTCGTCGTTCAATCCCGGTAAGCCCTTAGGAATTGGGACTCCCCATTTAAGATCTCGAGAAATGCCACGGGGCTTCAACCCTTTGTCAATCCACGCTTGGGTGATTTGGGTACAATTTGTGCTCCAGGCACCGTCCTTGCTGGCTGTTTTGAACCAGGTCACAATTTCGTCCCTCAGTGCGTCCAATCGAAGGTATAGATGCTTCGTTCGTTTCCTAATAGGAGTAGCACCATCAACCTTGCAGTGTGGGTTGATCAAGAAGCCCGTGGCTTTTTCGGCAATATCTCCATCTTCACCTTCGCCCACCTCAGACTCTGGTTCCAGCGGATCAAGCAAGTTTCCGCACTTATCACACTGGTCGCCTCGGGCTCCAAGATCATGGCATATGCTGCACTCTCCTTCTACGAATCGATCGGCAAGGAAGGTATTATGACTCTCCACCGGGCAGAAAGGCTGCACAGTTTCCTTCTCTTCGACATAGCCATTCAGCCACAGCTTGCGGAAAATATCTTGAACGATTTCTGTCTGCTGTGGCGTCGGTGTACGACCGAAGATATCGAAGCTAATGTTGAACCAGTCATAGATGTCTTTGTGGATTTTGTGATACTTTTTGCATAGAGTTTCGGGATCGACACCTTCCTCAAGTGCTTTCGTCTCGGTTGCCGTACCGAACTCGTCTGAACCGCAGACGTAGAGCGTTTGGAATCCTCTGGCCTTGCAATAGCGAGAGAATACGTCTGCAGAGAGTACACTACCGATAATATTTCCCAGATGTGGAACGTTGTTCACGTATGGGAGCGCACTTGTAATGAGAATGTTGCGCTTCCCAGGCACCGGCAGAATGGGATCCGAGGCAGCCATGTTAGACTGAGTTTCCTTTGCACCGTGTTCTAGCAAGCAGATGTAGAATGAAGCCTTCGACAGATGGCGACTAGAGCACGGCTTAGGCGAATGTTTAGTGGTGACGAGAGACTCAAAACCAATGGCGCTAGTACTTTATGCTCCGATGAGAAATGCAACAGGAAACAGATCAACTACGCTGTCTGCTTTTTGAAATCCGATTATGATGATGTTGAAATTTGGAGGTTGTTTCGTTTCCGCAATATGCAACATATTTCACAACATCCAAGTTCCCCTTTGTGTGAGTCAGCTGTTTCTACCACCAAACCCTGAGTCAGCCTCATCACGTGATTACATGACCGTCAAGCTGGTCATCCATTATCGTCAGTTTCGCTTCAAAATTTGGGATTTGTAAAGCTTGTAAGGTTTGACCGTATATCGTTATCATATTGCACCTAAAAAGCTCACATTTATGTAGTTGTTGTCGGCAATGCCGCCGTCTAATCATCATTCGGCGCCACAGCCGCTAAACGATCGCATTCCTCGCATTCGGCGCATTGGACATCGATGAGACTGACAGTTAACCCCCAACCATTGCAGATGCAGTTTGCCTTCAGTTACGAATCATGCAAGCCAGAGTACCATTGTGCTACCAAGCTACGACGACAATTTCCTCTAAGGAGAATGGTCAACAGCCAAAATAGCGTTGCATGACGAGCGTGCATGCGGACGACGCATAACCCGTTCCTTGGCTGATAGACTTCACCTCACAGAGCAGGCTGAAAACGAACTTAAATTTACACCGATGTAGCATGACGCGTATATGAAATTCACTGTGCCATGATAAAAAGCTGAGTAGAATCTCAATTTCTCATTCCACGTCCTCCAGACACACTCTCTCATACCTCCTCTTTCCATCCTCTACTTCTCTCCGTCCCCGAACCCACCCCACTCCCACCATGAAAGTGATCATCATCGGCGCGGGGATCGCCGGGCTGAGCGCAGCCATCGCCCTCAAGCGGTCGATCCCCTCCCTCTCAATCCAAGTGTTCGAGCTGCGCGCCGCACCCAGCACGATCGGCGGCGCAGTCAACCTGACGCCGAACGCGCTGCGGTACCTGGCATGGCTCGGCGCGCTGGCACGCCTGCAGCGCAGCGCGTGCCCGGTGCGCGCCATCGACATCGTGTCGGCGCGCAGCGGGCTCAAAGTCGCAGCGCTGTCGTTCGCGGTGCCGCGCTCCGACGGCCACCAGGCGCTGCGGGCCAAGCGCGCCGACCTGCTGGCGGCGCTGACGGCCACCTGGCGCGAGGAGCTGGGCGGGGCGGTGGCGTACGGCGCGCGGGTGACGGCGATCGCGAGCGGGGCGGACGGCGTGCGCGCGACGGTGGCGGTCGGCGCCGCGGCGCCGCTCGTCGTCGACGCGGACTTGCTGCTCGGCGCCGACGGCATCCACTCGGGAGTGCGGGGCGCGTTCGTGGAGCCGGGGCGGGCGGAGGTCTACTCCGGGGTCGCGACGGCGAACGGCATCGCGCGGGCGCCCGAGGCTGGCGCGCGCTTCGGCCTGCCCTTCGAGGACACTGGCGTGTTTGCGTCGCGCCGTGGGTCGCTGCTCGTGAGCTTTGCTAGCGCAGACCGCAGAGATATCTTCATGGGGGCGGTCATGGAGACCGCGGAGGTGCCGTCGCGCGAGGGTTGGGACGCGCTCGGCCGCGACCAGGATGCGGTGCGCGCGGAGATCTATGGACGGTTTTGCGAGTCTGGCCCCTTGGCGAAGAGGTTCACTGAGGTTCTGGATCTGCTGCCGGATTGGTTTGTGTACCCTGTGTACAAGTTACCACCCGGTGGTGTCTGGTGTAAGGACCGCGTTCTGTTGCTGGGAGATGCAGCTCATGCAGTAAGTCAGCTATTCATGAGATACTATTTCCATATGAGTGCTAATGGTGTCAAGATGCCACCACAAGGAGAATCTACCGGGTTCGCTATTGAGGACGCTCTGCTCTTTTCACGGATAATGAAAGATGCAGTGGAACAAGCGGGAGACCAGACGGTAGATGTCAGTGCTGTTTTTGCTCGTTATGAACGCAATCGTCGGAAGCGAATCAATGAAGCTTTCGCAGAGGCGGATATGCGCTGGGAGACGGTCAAAGATAAAGGCTGGCTTGTGAGCGTGCTTCTGGACTGGTTCACGCCGATTTGGCTCTGGTGGACGAAAGCAGCCCGAGAAAACAATTACCGTTACGATGTGACCACTGCTGAACTTCTGGACTGAGAACGCGTCTGACTTCCTTATTACCCTCTTAATCTTTCCTTTTAGTTTACCAACTGGTATTGAGGGGCATTGTATTCCTTTGAACTGTACGATTAGACTCTAGTTTAAACTTGCAGGAACTCGGTGAGAGGGAGTTGAAACTTTGCTGTCGGAAGCCACTTCTCAATTAATAGAATCCGCTAGATGCTTATGCCCGACAGCTAGTTATGATACAAAAGTCATACCCGAAGCCGAATTACCAATACAGAGGAGATTCATGTTTTCGGAAACCATCTCAACTCGTAAAGACATCAATCTGCAATCATGAATTGAAGGTCCCTCAACGGACGTCTAGTCCGAATCGCAATGCAGAAAACAGAGAAAAAATAAAGAGAAAGACCCATGTCCTTTTTTTCGCTCCAGACTATAACTAGCCAGGCACCTACTTAAAGTCGGGCCTGCAAAACCCCGACTTGAGCAGCTCCTCAGCGCTAGGTCTCATCTCATGGTCGACGACGAAGCAGCGGCGACAGAAGTCTTTGAGCTCCTGACTCGCGTCATCAGGGATGGTAGGCGAGGCGTCGGCTGAGCCACCGATCTTGAAGATGGCCTGCAGCTGGGTGCAGTTGGGGTGAGGATGGGCGCCGGTGAACATCTCGACGACGAGGCAGCCGACGCTCCAGATGTCGGCCTTGCGCGTGTACGTCGTTTGCCGCACGACTTCTGGTGCCATCCAGAAGACGGAGCCTTGCAGCGACACGCGTTGGAGTCCCTTTGCGCCGGAGTTTGGGCCCGAGTGTAGCAGTGAGGATGCTTCCACGCGCTTCGAGATGCCAAAGTCAGAGATCTTCACGGATCCTTTGTTGTCGACGAGGATGTTGGCTCCCTTGATGTCGCGGTGGATGATATCCTTGGAGTGCAAGTACGCCAGACCAGTTAGGATCTGGCGGACGAAGTTGGCGATCAGCGACTCGCCGAGCGGCCCATAGTTGACAAGCATTGTAGCAACGCTGCCCCCAGGCACGTACTCCAAGAAAATATTGAGGTGAGAATCGTCGCTGTTGCTGCCTAGGTACTGCACAATGTTGGAGTGCTTGAGTTCCCGAAGTAGTCCAATCTCGTGCTTAAGCGCCGCAAGCATGTTCTTCTTCTTTTCGATCGCCGCCGTGTCTCCACTGTCCTCGGCCGGGATTTCTACTTGCTTGACGGCCATCAGCTCACCCGTCACGGCATGCAGTGCCAGGTAGACGGAGCCGAAAGAGCCTTTGCCGATTAGAGTACCTTTCATGTAGCGGATGTTATCCCATGACGGGTTCTCAAGATAATCTGTCAGCTCCTCGTCCGACTCCTCTGAGTCTTCTTGCACGAGTTGCGACAAGCGCTTGTTGAGGGAATCGTCACCATCGCCAGACAACGAGCTATTGGCCACAGAACTGCCAGCATCGTCGTAGTAGGATTTCATCGTAGTATTACCTTCTGGATCTGTGACGGCAACGGAAGAAACGGCATCACTGGTACCACTGAAAGACACATAGGATTTGCGATCCGGTTCGAGCGGTGATTCCTCGTCGAGAGGTTCCAGCACCGACGAAGTAATGGAGTCGCGATATGCTGACGGGGTACTGGCACCCAGCCTTAGCACAGACAGAGGGCGAAGTTTGTTGGGTTGATTCTGTCCGTTCAACCAAGCATCCGAGATGGTAGGTAATGGTGGTGCATCTTTCAGACTTGAAGAAAGGCTGACATTACTCATTGTGCTCAGGCGGCTGGCAGCACGGCTTAGACGGCGCGAGCGTCGTATCGAGTTGCGAACAGTCTTGTCAATTTCATCCTTCTCAAAATCTGGGAAGTAGGTTGAGAGATCAGAAGCAATGAGTTCGCTTGGAGGTCGTCCTCCGAATAGCTCTTTCATTCTTCGAATGCGTGTACCGGCGGAGCTCGGTGCTGTGTTTGCGCGCTGCACGGATTGCTGAAGGTATACTTGCCTCTCACGCTCCTTTGCGGATGCCGGAGAGAGTGGATAGCTGACAGGTGCAAGAGATTCTCCAGTTACCTTTTCAACCTTAAGTTGACTTCGAGGATTGGGCGGAATGATGACATTCTGAGTCTGCTGAAGCTTTTGTTGGGTGGCGATACCAGCAGCGGTCTTAAGTTGCTCTTCATCAGGTTCTCCTTGATGAATTTTGCGGAGTATAAGGCGACCACGCTCGAGACGTGTGGTGTCTTGGCAAATCCGTCGTACTTCATCGTCGTTGATAGGTCGGCAAAGCGCTGGATTGGGCTCAGTGCCATCTAGGACGTAGAAGCGATAGTTCTTCACATGAGATTCATTAAGTGACCCTTTGCGAAGAGCTTTCAACATGACATCCTCTGGAGTTTTCCATCCGTCGATGTTGACCACCGAAGCTCGACCATTGTCGTAGATGACTCTGATGAGAGGTTTGTCAATGGGTAGGATGGCTGCCGTCGTCACAGAGCTATCTGTGCTTGGGCTAGATCTCATGTGGCTAGAGCGAGCGGTTTGTGGAGCGTCGGACTGTTGACTTGATGTTCGTGGCGGGAGGCCGAACCGTAAAGCAGCGACATTGGCGCTTGCCTGTGCACCACGACTCATAAATGGGCCGGCACTGGCAGGCCCGCCGCTTCCTTCACGTGTGGGAGGACTCATGGCACCATAGCGCGCCCTGGCGGTAGGACCATCAACGTAAGGCGATGTCGGTCGGGAGTTGCTCTTCGTTGTGATATAGGCCAATGTTGTCGCCTGGCTGAGGTCTGATATCTGTCTAGACATGCGTTTTTCAGCCTTTGAGGTCTGCATGGTTCGAGAGGCAGGTTTTGGAGATGCGGAGGACGGAGGGGTGAAGGAAGCATTGTCTAACAATGCAAGTGATTCCTGGGACATGTCAGTACCGTTGTTACAGTCAAGTGCCGCCTCCCACGTGGGAGGGATGATGAGCCATACCCTATTGCTGTTCCGCTTGGAGGTACGCTGATATTCCTTGTCACGGAATTTCTTGGCTTGAGAAGCAATGCGAATTTGGTCGCCAACTTTCTTGATGCCCATGTCTCTGAGATGAGATCGATCGAGCTCCATAAGGTTTGCGCCATTAATGTTATTTCCAACGAACAGCTCGACGTATTGCGAGCAATTGATGCTCCGCAGCCACTCGGCCACCCGTTCCTCGTCCCAGTTCCGTATTGATGCATTGGCATCAAAATGTTCAGAGAACTCCGATTCAGTAGGACTCGCAAAGAAGCCGTGATTCTCGCGTGGCTGTGAGATGTTGTAGGCGTATCTTGACGCTGGTTGGCCCATACCCGCGGCCGGGTAGGTGGCTTTGGTGGTAAGGAGAGCCATTTCAACGACTTCGGGGTTGTGGAGTGAAATTGTGTGAGAATTGTGAGTGGCAGAGAGGAAGTGGAAAGGTCGCCGGCCGTGAGGATGTTCGGAGACTGCTAGTTCATAGCTGCAGATGAAATCGTGGAGTCCTGCTCATCGGTTTGATGACCCTTTTCGACGCCGTTTCTTAGAGCCCAACCCTGCCGCCCGAGGTGGCAAACAACGGCTCTGAGACAGGGAGATGGAGGGTGGTAATTAAGCAGTGCGACGGCAAGATGAAGAGATAGTTGACGTGAGGACACGCCTTCAGAGAGGTGGCGAGGTGATGAGAGGCTCTGGAGAAGTTGGCAGGTCAGCGAAAACCATTGGAGGGTTAAACAAAGAGCGACGAAGTTGGTCCAACCAAGTGGAGCAAAAGCTGCAACGAGGCTCGGGCGAATGAGGTGGTGAGGCTTACTGAGAGTGCCGTTCAGCCCCTAAAGAGGCGTTCCAGGATGTTCTTTGTTACGCCACGGGAGTGCAAGTTCGATGCACTGGTAGCTCGTCGACGCTGGATGTAACAAAGAAGCCGAAGAATGAAAGTTACACGATAGTCGAGGGCGAGAGACGAGGGTTGGACGATGGCCGTTTCGCGCTGGCCGCTGCTCTGATTTTGGCGCTGAGGAAAAGTGGCAGCGCGTCTGTCTCCGACGTGGTGGGAGTGGATCCCAAGTGGAGAGCGTTCAAAGCTGAAACCAAGCCAAGGTCTCATCTTCCACCTTCCCCAATCAGCACCAACGCGCGACTCTGGAGCATTCTAATAAATTACTGGTAACGGGACGTAGCTACAGTGAAATCCAGGTACAAAACACATGGCAATTCCACCTCACACTCTCACTCTCTCACTGCTAGCGGAATGCGCAAACAACATCTGCACCTCGGTCATCCTCATCCGTCTTGCGGCATCCTGTGTGCTACATCGACCACTTTCGGGCCTGCCTGTTGCCCGATTCGCGTGCAGAGCCTGTATTTAGCCAATCAGCCGCGGGTATGCTTGATTCAGGAGTCGAGTGGGTTATTACTTTGAGTGCGACAGAGATTGGCTAGGACTGTAGGACTGTATTGAAGGAGCCCTATCGTACATCATCTTCCGTCTTTTTTTACCACTTCAGCCACATCAGCATCTCGTATGTCGTATTTGGTGACCAGCGGCTTTGTGAAGTGCGTGTTCGAGCCATCCAGAAGCAGCCAACGCGACAATTGCAGAATGAACAAAATAATGTAATTATAGGTAGGTTTGGCCTGCGGCATTGACCTGGAACAAATCCACAGCCACATCGCATTCTAGAAGATCAAGGGGACTGGACGCCTCGAGACATCAGATTTGCAAAACACATGGGCCTAATTTAGGCTGTACAGTACGAACAGCGCTCTGCTCAGAAAATTCTTCCGGCCAATACTCTACTCCGTACGGGAAGACCATCGCAACCTAAACGCCACTGATGTTGTTCCAGTTGCTGCGCCGCATGCAAGCGCACCATCCTGTCTCTCGCACCCTCTCTGGGCTACCTGTTTCTCTGCAACCGAAACATTGTTGCTCCGGCTTTTTGCACCCACCAGCGTTGGCAGTTGGGCTCTCAGATGGTCGGGCGAGGGCCCAGAGCAGCGGTCAGCGGTAGCCTCGATCGCGGGAGGGTGTGATAAGGCTCGAGTGAACGCATACGGCGACGGGAGCAGCCGAATTGCGCCCTGAATGGCTCTCATACCCTCCGTATCAGGCTCGTGCGCATGCCGTCTTAGGCGCAACTGCCGGCACTACTACCCTTCACCGCACAATAATACGCACACCTGTTAGTGGTTGAGGTGGGGGTTACTGCGTATTCGCCAAAGGATTCCTGGACATTGTCCGGCTCAGTGATGGTGTAGGAATGTCGCGGAAGATCAGGCTACGTTACGGATATTCTTGACCGGTAGAAAAAGTACAAATAGAAAGCGCGCATTACGTCGATCTCGGTGCTGTTGTACGGTTGTGCTTGTATCCTACACGTGGGGATACGGCCTTGTAAAGCTGGTTGGGCAGTTCTGTGGAATGCCGGCATCATAAGACGGGGATTACCTGCGAAGAATAAAGCGATTTCCATTTTCCATTGCATCCGGGCGCCGAGATTGTGGCAGTAGCGTAAATACTGGCTCGAGACAGTCGGTCGAAATAGTAAGATCGCTATAAGAAACGGAGTTTAGATGGCTCGCCGGCTCGGGCGTCAGTGTCGATGTCGATGTCGATGTCATAGCAGGCTGAAAGTGAGGTTGCAACGCAATCCTGACTTTGACACAACCATCTCCACCACCATCTTCCACCACCCTGACCTACTCCCCCTACCTTCCCTTCCTTCCGCCCTCCCGCACCGCTTTACAGCCAGTCAAAAACAAGTTTGCGTGTATGGAGTCCAGCCTGACAAATTCTACCTAACCTGGGCCCTGCTGCTTCGCGGCAAGGTCATTCGGGACGCCATATTCATTGCTACCGTTCACCACCATCTCCGCGGTCCGTCCCTCGCTTTCCAGCCTCGCCCCGTCGGCGTTACAACTCTACCTCCATGGCCCACGAAAATTACCGTGGCCAGGCGGCAGAGCAATCTACGCCCTATCCGCCGTACGACTATACTCAAACGCAGTATCCCGACCCGCGATCCTCGCAGAACCTCGCTCCACCTTATCCGCCAGAGCCTGCCTCGTCTGGGCGCCCACTATCCAGAAGACAGACGCCTTCTGCCTACGATAATTACCAAAGCGCTCAGTCCCAGCCCGTTCATGACGCCGTTGCCAATGTCTTTGACGCGTCGAGCGGTGCCGCCGCCCAGCTGCCGCCAGACCAAGTAAAGCAGCTAAAAGAGGACATTATGACCGAGGTCTTGAACTCGTTGAACGCCAGAGGTTTGCTGTCTCCCGCCGCGCAACAACCGCAACAATCGCAACAGCAGCAATTGCCGCAGCAGACGAATTCCACTCCAGCTGCTCCTCAGACATATACTCCTCAGACATATGCTCCTCAACCTCAAACATACCACCCCAAGCCTCAAAGCCCGGTCGATGGAGGCAAGCCGGTACCGTCTCGGCCTGTCTACACTCCTCCTTCTCCCAATGGACGATCTAGCCATGGTTCCAACCTGCCTGACCACCAACTTCCCAATGAGAACCTCCATGGTTCGATGAACGGAGCAAGAGAAGACCTCGCTGGTCGATACGGCGACAGAACAGAAGATTTGCCACTTCGCCGGACCGAGACTCAATCCAGACGAAACCATCAAGACGCCTCTACGGGAGATGAATTGTCTGCAAGGCGGCCACCTTCGGTCAAAAGAGTTCTTACCGATGAGGAAGAGACGGTAGTGGAAAAGATGTGGCAGCCGTTATTCGCAGACAACAAACCCACACCTCGGCTTGGACAGTTCTTGCGTGGCCTTGCCCTCCATCTCGTAAGTTATTTCTCCTGCGCTTTTATTCTACTTTGCTAACTGAATTCCAGATCGAGGATTACGAACCGAAGAAGTCGCTCGTAATTTCTCCCACAAAGATGAGGATGTTTTACCAACAAACGAAGCTTGAAGATGAGACGTACGATTGGCACACAATCTTCAAGTTGAATCACAGTGTCGTTGGAAAGATCTACCGTGACCTCAAATGTGAACACCATCTCGTCCAAGATTCCCACGACAACCCTCCTTACATTCCCTGCTTGACTCCAGAAGGCTTCGAACGATGGATGACTTACATGATCCAAGCCCATCCGACGCACGAGTTCAATCGCTTGGCAATAGCTGTACGGGAGATGCCTATAAGCAACGCCGACGACAGGAAAGAGCGTCTCCCGAAAGAACTTTCTCGACGATTGTTCCCTAAGCAAGATGACAGCCAAGTTCGTCAGCGATGTGCTTCAGCCTTATCAGCTGATGGTCAAGTACCTCTGCCAAGACATACGCAACTGCCTCCACCGCCAAGGGAACCTCCACCAAGCGACTTGAAGCGAGAAAGATCATCGTCGATGCTGGGAAACCTTCGAGCGACCCATGTTCGAGGCTCGGACGTCGCGGTTCATGATAGCAGTGAAGACGAGCTCCCACCAAAGGTCCAAATCGAACGTGAACGAAAGCCTTACGTAGCCAAAGAAGGCTCCGGGAAGATCTACCACGACAGTCCCAACCTCAGCTCCGCCACACTGAAACCCGTCGGATCCGACATCGGCAAGCCTCGCACCCCCTCCACAGTCGGCGACGTGAGCTACCAAAGCTCATCGACACGGTCGAGCGACGCCGACGGGCCAACTAGCGGCGTCCGCCGCAAGTACTCGATGTCGAGCAGCCGGCGCCAGCGCAGCCCTCCTCCCGGCAACTCGTACGTCAAGTCGGATGGCAACGTCGGCGACATCCCGCCCGGCTACTACACCTCCAACATCTACGCGGACCCGCCGGAGAGCGACGCCCGCTACGGCGGCGAAGCGGAGCGCGAACGCGAACGCGAACGCGAACGTGAACGCGAACGTGAACGCGAACGCGAACGTGAACGAGAGCGCGACCGGCCCCGCGAACGCCTCGAACGCCGGCCCAGCCGGTCCGCGCGCGACCTGCGCGACGACCGGTCGGAGGTGGGGCGCAAGAGCGAGCGGGCGGAGCGGGAGCGCGAGCGCGAGCGGGACAAGAAAGAGCGCGAGCGGGAGCGCGAGCGGCGCGAAGCCGACCTGGACTACGCGCGGCGCCGCGCCGGCGAGGAGGACGCACTGTACCGCGTCGCCTCGCGCCACGACGACGAATACTACCGCCGCGCTGCGGCTGCCTCCGCTGCCCAGCACCTGCAGCAGGGCCCCGGCCCCTTGCCCGGCCCGCCGCCTGGCCTTGTCCCTGGCGCCAATGGCTACGCTGACTATCCGTACCCGGCGCCCGGGGAGCGGAGATATGCGTAGCTGGGGCTGCGAGAGGTGAGTGGAGAGGAGCGAACGGCATGAGGTGGATTCGGCACAAAGTTGGTTGCATGCACGCATCGATGCGCTTTTTATCGTTCAAGTTTATATGTTTTCCATTTCGAAGCATTTGAGTGCGCTGTTCTGTCGTCTTACGACCGCATACCCCCTTTTCTGAGTCTTTTTAGCTGCTGTATCGCCGAACAATGTTCTAGATCTTGTTTGTCTATCACTGTTCGGCAACTGCGGTTTCGACCGCCTTGCTTAACATACGCCTTTCGTTCACCACAATCACTTACGCATCTACTTCTTATTTAGTTCCTTTGATCAGGAACGAAATCTTTTTTTAAAACGGCTTGGTTGGCTTGAGGCGGCCGCTGTTACGATTGCGTTAAAATGCAATACTTTATCCAAGAAAATTGAGCTCGTTGAAGCATCGCTATGCATCCCATTGCTGTGACCTTGTTGTGTCTTGACGCAAACAGTCTTTGGATACTTCATACCCCATGTAACTTCATCCTCGTCTACACCGGTCCCGAAACTCCGTCCTCAAACTGGCTTGCCTATTCTATATTGACTTCTAACCACACATTCAATCAGCATATTCGGTTGCCGCAACCCATCCCATAGCAATCTCACCGCTGGCAAAGCCCTCAGCAAAGCTCATATCAATCAACCCCAGACATCAACCTCCATCTTCCCGCCGACGGAATCAAACGCCACTTCTTTCAACTCCTCCTCCAGCCGCCGCGCCATAGTCTCCAGCGCACCATCAACATCGACCGCCTCACCAACATTCTCAATAGCATCCTGCGCGCGCGGCACCCCAATCACGACCAGCCCCGCCGGCACAACAAGGTCCTCGATGGCGAAGCACCCAAACGCAACGACCTTGCGCAGGGCGGGCGCACAGCGGAACAGGCCCGCGAGCACAGTCGCATCGACAGCCCCCACAAACGACAGGTCGACGTCGCGCAGCTCGGGGTACGCGCGGGCGCCGTCGAAGGCTGCGGCGAGCGCGGCGTGCCCGATGTGGCGGCACGACGCGAGGCCGAGCGAGCGCAGCGCCGGCCCCGAGTGCGCCGCCAGCGCCGCGAACGCGCCCGACGCGATGCCCATCGGTACGTCTGGGCCGTCGGGGTTCGCGGCGTCGACGTCACGCGTGCGCGACACATCCAGCGTGTGCAGCGGCGGGTTGGCCCAGCCCGTGAACAGCGCGGCGAAGGCGGCGTCTGTGCAGGATTCGCTGTGCGTGAGGCGCAGCTTGGAGAGCGAGCGGCAGTGCGTGTGGATGGCGTGTAGGGCGGTATCCGAGAGGCTGGTGAAGCCTGTGAGGGAGAGCGTTTGCAGCTTGGGGCCCAGGGTTTCGATCAGCGACACTACGGTGCTGTTGCTGACGGGCTCGCTGAACTGCAGGGAGAGGTGCTGCAGATTGCGCAGCTGCATGATTGATTCGAGGCAGTTCTCGGTGAGGAGCTTGCAGAACTCCAGTTTGAGGCGCGAAAGTGAAGGACAGTATGACACCATCTCTGCTACATTGGCGTCCTCGAAGGATGAGTCGAGCCATTGTAGTTTGACAGTCTCGAGATTCTCGCCGCGAGCTTCAAAGAACTTGGACCATGACCGGTTTGACACGAGGTTGGCAGCGTAAAGCTGAATATGCTTAAGGTTATCCGCTTTCTCGATGAGGTACTCCATGGTTGGGTTCTTGAATTGGCATGCGTTCGCCAACACAAGCTTCTCCATCCGAGGCGTTTTCGCAATCATCTCGATGAAGTTCTCATGCTCCATGTAGGCACAGTCGTGAATAACCACGGCGTCATGTTCTGATCTCAAGAAGAGAGGTAGCGTCTTTGGCTTCATGACTCTCTTCTTAGTGAAAATTTCGCCCAGTCTCTCCAGCAAATTCTGCGGCATATCTCCAAAGTCGTCAATATCATCATTGTGCTTGACAACTTTCTCAACGCATAGCTGTACCAAACTCTTCGCTCCCCGCGGAGCACGTCCATCCAGCCTCTCGCTCTCGACCTTTCTCCTCTTGCGGCCCTGGAGTCCTGGTTTCTTTTTGGCCTTTGAGCTCTCTCCACGTTCAGCAGCGAGTTGCTTCCCGCATGGAGTGCAGAGTAAACCACCGTGCGGGCCTGCCTTGGAATATGGAGTGACAGTGAATCGCTTGTCGCAGATTTCGCAGTTCTCTAATTGACCAGGCAGCTTCACAGCCTTCTTGTACAGATCTTTCAAGATATCATCATCGTAATCGCTGTCGTCGGAATCGTCGTCACTATCGCCCTTCTTGTCTTTACCCCTGCGCTTTTTGGCCTTGCCTTTGTCTTTGCCCTTCTTGGCAGCTCCCTTCTTGCTTTTGATAGAGGCTATAGTTTCTTGCTGGAGCCGTCGTCTCTTCCTTGCACGTTCAATCGCAGCATCGGCTGAAGTTTCATCGTCATCAGGGTCGTCATCTTCACCGTTGTCTTGTTCCGTAGCGTTGGAGGCCGCAGCCGCAGCATCTCGCGCGGCTTGTTCACGCCGGCGCTGGTAGTCGTCACGGATTTGTTGGGCAGAGATATTGTTTGCCTGTTCCGGTGGTGAATTAGCACTAATGATAAGAAGTACAATGGACCGAATGTGTGACCTACGGCCAGAAAATCCGTCAGCGCAGAATGTGGGCCACGGATCTGGTTGCGATTACGGCGGCCAGACATTGTGACGAATGCTGAGGATGGTGACTGCTTGGTGCTTTATTCAAGTGAAATGAAGATACAGATGGTTATCCGCAATCGAGACGATTGTGCAGAGTGGAGATGAGAGAAGTGGTTTGTTTGCTCCAGCTCGGTAGGCTGCGGAATGGAGCCAAGTGAGGAAAATTGAGGGGCCCGCGCTTCGACCTTAGAAACACGCTTTCACGAAGTCACGTTTCCAAAAAATCAAGCCCCTTGAAAAGTGGATCTTGTACGGAGTACGAAGGCACTCCACTCTCCAGCACGTCAAAGTACGGAGATAGGCTACAGCGACTGATATATTTGAACCGCTATTGAATTGACAGCAATTCCATTTAAAATTCGGCCCAGACTACTGCTAGCCTCCAGCTATCTATTGTGAAAGATGTGATAAAGTCACTTTCCATGTGCTGTTCTAGCAAGGCTACGCCCGAATAAAGTGTATCTCACTGAAAGATGCCATTCTAGTTTCCCTCAAATCAGCAATCGTCATCCCAAAGAAAAGCTCTCTGCCATCTTGAAGCAACTCAATCCGTCTTAGAGTCATTTGGTTAACACAGGCTTCAACCCTTTGGAAAGTGATGATCGCTATCTAATCATCATCGTCTTCCGAATCACTGTCCCAGTCCGGAGCTTTTGTGATGGCTGGTACGTGCTCGTCGTCGCCATCTCCATCCGAATCATCACGAGTCGGGAGAGTGGGCTTGACCAAAACAGTCTTTGGTTTCGCCCATTGTGAGCTCTTTGCGGGTGTCGTACCGAAACTCTGACCAGACGGAGTAGAGTGCATTGGATTTCCATATCGGTTGACGTCGAACTCTGTAGAGCTCGAATTGCCACTGGACGTTGTCTCGAGCTCTTGGCTTCTAGAGAGTGATCCCGCTGGTACAGGGCCGCGTCTACGAGAGCTTGAAACGCTAGACCACTCTGCAGATTCAGAAGCATTTGAGGATCTAGACAGCTGAACTCCTCCTCCCGACGTTCCCACCGCAAACTGGTCAGAGGTCATGAAATTGGATGTAGGCCGGGAAGTAGTCAACATCGAAGTCGTCTCATCGACTGACCAGCTTGATGTGGTAATTGATCCTTGTTCCTGACACGATTAGCTCGAGTTGAAGATGTGGACGAGTAAGTAAAACATACACCGTCGAAAGAAGTAAGAGTTTGCGCAAAGGTTGAGCAACCCCCCTCGCTCCGACGGCTCCCATACTCAGGTTTATCGTCATCCGGTCCTTCGTCAGAGTCATTCTCCTCATCAGAGTCATCGTTACGTCCTCGAAATTCTTCCGGATCCCAAGCAGCTTGCTCCATCATGCACCGCTTGCATTTCTGATAAGATGTTAGCTAAATGGATAGCAAATTCTAGGAAACGTACCGCCTGTTCAGGGTTTCTCCTATGTGTTTTCGCAAATGAGTCTAGCCCTTTGACTTGATCGCACATCACACATTTCATCTCCGTATTTTGTCCAGTCGTGCACGTAATACACTTAAGGTCCTTTGGAACGGCGCTGTTGTACTGAACGGCTTCTCTCGCTCGGTCCTGTTCTTTCTTTGAGAATGTTGTAGTCGAGGCTTTATTCTTGTCACAGCGGCAGCATTTCATCCTATGGGCGATTAGAGATTCTGAAGAATGATGTGAGCTTGAAGCATACTTCGGTGGGAGCTTGACATCGTTGCCGCTAGAATAGCCTTTGGAGCCGAAATGGTTCCAAGCACCTTTAATCTTGTTCGGCATCCTCGGTGCGATGAATCGAATGTGGATGGATATCTGAAATGGTATCGAAACTTACGAAAAGGCCTTTGCTTAGTTTCTGAAGAGGCAAAACTTGAGAAAGAGACGAAAGTTGGATGTGAAGGGATGAAGAAAAGGTTGTGACAGTAAGTGGTTGAGGATAGAATCAAATCTTGGAAGTTACCGTCACTCTAATATGGACAGTCCTACTTTAAAGATTAAAGGTGCGAGACAGAACTTCAAGGCAACAAAATTCTTCACGAGTCGTGATCCTTCCGCATTGGGAAGCCACTTTCCACATCGTGTAACGCTTCTCACTGTCTTGGCAACCACACTCTCTCCGTCCTATTAATCCAAATCTAAATCCGTCTATCAAATCCTCACTTCGAGCATGTGATGGTGGTTGAACTCTCAATTGCTGCGTTTTCGATTATCCGGAAACCAACCGGGTCTTATTTCTGTTCATATATACGATGTCAGGTCACAAATTCTGCCTATGCTACAAGAGCAAGAGAACTACACTAGAAACCGCCCGCACCTTGTACCCGCTTGATTGCGCCCGTGATACCCTTAGCCCAAGCGAAGTGGCCTGGATCTTTACCAATTGCGCCATGAGCCTCTTTGCCTTCGGAGTCTCGCCAAATTCCATCCTCCTGTGACGCCATGCCGTAGATGTGCGTATCTGTTATGAGAGTCAGTATGAGGTAACTGAATGAAGCCGAAGGAACATAAAACCCACTTTGGTTACGTCTGATGCCTTCCATCCATGCCTCGCAAATTGTCGGTGAGTCGATCATCACATTGACTTCTTGTGAATGATACCAAGACTGTGTATCTTGATTGCCATTGCCTTGGATGCCGATGTGGCCATCTACAACCATGAGCTTGATATGGCAACTCCGTGACTTGAATTTGTTGTGGACAGGCTTGTTCTGGTCTTTCGCAACGTAGTAGCCGATCTTAAGCAGCTTATGCTCGTCACCTTGAAGCTTCTTGTGCAACCCGTCTGCTACCATTTCGTTCGTGCCACCTTGACCCGGGAGAAGTTCACCGGCATCGTTGTATCCAAGGCATACCCAATACGTCACCTCAATGCCTCGCTTCACCGCCGCAATAATTTCTGGCAACAATGGTTCGGCGTTGAGATCTGGGGTTTGAATGAAGACCCATTCCTTCGCATTCCGAACAGCTGAAAGCCATGCTTCGTTCTGTGGTACATTGACACAGGCATGGTTCGGTGCACCATATGGTTTCCGGTTTACAAGTGCCATTGGGAAAGGCTTATGCACGGGATGTGGAATATAGGGGGTCATTTCATTGTTTTCCTCCACTTCGGGTGCCGTGGCTTCGCGATTGTCGTGCTTAGCAAGATTGAGATGTTTATTGATCAGAGCCATTCGAGACTCTCCATTTTCGTGAGGTGAGAGGTTCGATTGCATTCGAGTGATTTCACCGGCAACGTTATCGTCGTAATGTGGATCAGCGGGTAGATGCATCGGAAGTCGTTCTTTGTTGCCGGCTGCCACGACTTCCTTTAGATTATGAGCCTCGCCGCGTTCTGGAACCAACAATTTGCCTTCACTGTCAAACAGTTTGCCAAAATTATCTTCATTAAATGTCGGAAGACCTCCCTGGGCAGCAGGTGTATTGTGGCTAGGAAGCGGCGGTTTGAGAGAGTTGTACCAGGAAATAAGACAGACATCGTACAGCGAATCTACAATTGGACCTTCCAGGGCAATCATCATCTCGACGTTATCGTTGTCTTGAATGTTGTTGCTGCTCAGAACGCCATACTTTCGATCCACCACCATGTACTTTGAATGAAACGTGCCCAATGCTGGGCGGTGGAAGTTGACCACCTCCAAGTCAATTCCTGGGACTTCATCGGGATCAGGTAGCCGGACAGCTTCGCCAGTGAATTCCTTGACTTGTACTTTCTGGTGGTTGTTGAAGATCTGCTTCAAGTTGCCACGGTCATACAGAATCTTGACGACAGCTTTTTGTCCTCGGGCTTGCGATCGCTTTGAAAGTTCGCGAAGTGCGTCAGTGATCAGACGTGAGGCATCGGAATCCATCCAATAGTTCGTCGCCAGAAAGACTTCCCTCTCAGCGCGCACAATGAGGTTTGACATATGTCTGCAAATATCCGGCAGCGGCCCAATGACGGTAAGCGGGATGGCCCCAGAAGTGCCCATCAGAGAGGGTGAAACAACTCCCATCAAAGGATCTTGGTCTAATGGGAGTAAGGCATCATGGAAGATATGCAGAAACAACTCGCTCGGTCTTGTGTCGCCCCATTTGCCGCACTTGAAGGCTCTCTCCAGATCCTCAGACGAGTGACTGTACTGCTTGGGATGCTTCTTTTCCGACACGCTCACATGCTCCTTGCCATACAACTGTTCAATGGCCTTGCTTGGAGCTAGGGTTGGGTTCTTTGCGAGGAGAGCGCTCACTGACTCCTCACTGGTGCACCATTTAAATACTTTGTCGGAGATTTTGGTCGCCATCGGAAGATTGTTACGGACGATCCAGGGTGACTTGTGCCAGAGGAAGAGAAGAGCAATGAGAAGGAGGTTCCAGGAAAGGGCTAGAGATGATAACGTTTGAAGACTGGGAATGTAAGTCGAAATCGAGGGCATAACCGTAATAATAATTACAGCTGTGTACGAAGTTCCAACAGTATTGACTGAGCACATGATAATACATAAGCGATGGCACTTCCGCCACTATGAAGCTCGCGTGTCTTCTACGACGTCATGCGAACAAAGCCAAACAAGCTTCCACAAGCTTTGTCTGACGTCTCTTGGCCAGACTTACGCTAGTTTCCGGCTCTGAGCTCATCGTCTCCTGCTTTTGCATGCTTCGAGAGATTACTACACCATCTTCAGTCTTTCAGTTGTTGTACCTACCTGCATCTGAGCATCGACAATGTCGTCATCGGCGTGACGGTCAAAGCGCACACTTCTGACAACAAGGCATTCGCATTCCGCTGGAATAGCTTCCTACTTTCGCCGCAATGCTCTCTGTGCATCTTGTAATTGGTGCAATGCTTCCTACCGTATGCTTGCAAACGTAAGGCATTTTGCTGCATTTGGGCCTGAATGCCTATTCGTCGGACTCAATCGAGTCCCAATAATATGCGACCACGTTTCGGTCACGCTATACGCATGCTTCGCAGTTGCAGAGCGCAGCTGTATTTGACTCGCCCTCAAATCCAAATGACATTTCAGGCGGGTATGCTGCTTTCAACAAATCGAGCTTCTAATGTCCTTTCTCCCATCCTACACGCAGCCATTATTCATGATACAGCCTAACTAGCATTGCAATGAAGGGCATTGATCGTTACCTAAAGGCACCCTCGCAGCCATTGTATGAGATACGGCCCTTGGAGAATAATGAATACAAAGCTCTTGTCCTCCTCCAGTTCTGGGATTATCTGGTAAATATTTTTGATAACTGACGCCCTTTGAGAATGTCCGCTAATGAGTTCAGTCTGACGATAAAAACTCAGAGGCAATATCCGTGGAGGCTGCAACCCCTCAGCATCTTTCTCCTCTCCAGGCGATTGAGGAATGCATGAAACCCCCTCCGAAAGCAAATGGCAAAGCACCAGTAAGGGGTCTTAGATTGCTGTAAGTGACATAGTATTTAATATGCAGATGGTTTTGGCTTCCAACCTCAACTTTCGTTGTAGCAATTCGCGAAACATTCTGATCTTAGCTTGCTGAATTTGACGCTGGACAAAGTTATCTTTCTACTTCGAAATGCTGATCTGACCATTCCTGAAGCATTTGGTGTATGCTTGATAATCGGTTGCCTAACGATTCTCACGTCGGACGGGTATTCCCTTTTCCTACGGATAAGCTTGAAGATATCATGAAAGCCTGGAATCTTCCATGCGCATATCTTGAGTTTGCAGACTGGCGTGTAGGAAATACAGGATGGTATGGTAGCTATTCCTCAACTGAACTAGCTGGTAGCCCTGGACCAGAACACATCGGTAAGTCGGGAATGAAGTCCTATCTACCAAATATTTGTTTATATGTTCCGGGATTCATTATGTTCATTTGTACTATAGGGTTCGTTCTCTGTCCGCCGGAGGATTCAGATGGCTGTCACGATATTGTCTTCACGTACGACGCAAACTCCCGCATAACGCAAGGGCTCTTACGCACGAATGAAAATGATGTATATCATCGATGCATTTCGTGTCTCCGCGATCAGTGGGATGTAAGCCGTCATCCAATGGCCGTACTATTCGCGTCTCTTGAGGTTAGTACAATTGGACTACTAAGTACCATGCAACTTGCACAAGACAGTGTCGTGGACTTGCAAAAATCGGTTGGGTTAACCCGTGGATTCAAATGTGATGATTCTAGACGTCCAAGCAGTGTGACCAAGTCAGATCAACAAATTGCAACCGACCTTTGCGAGGCGTGTAAGCTAATAACCGTTATTATCTTCTTTACAACGTCTGCAATTGAGCGATCGAACTTCACATTCGAAGTGCTGGAATACCTCGAGAAACCTCACCCGAAGCCCGAGGCCGAGATGAAAATGGTTTTCCTGAAGCAGAAAATCAGAGCTCTGGAGAGCCGATTGAACCACATAAAATATAACTGTGAACATCTTGAAGCTCTAGGCAAGACGGTGCTTCAATTTGTCAGTCTCTCTACCGTTGCGATGCAGGTCGTAGCATTGGCTAATATATAACAGATACAAAATAATATTGCAAAAAAGGGCAACGATCGCAGTAATGATCTTGCTGTTGAGTTAGAAAACATAGGTGAAAAGTCAAAACAAATTGCTGAGCAAGCTGAAAAGGATGGTGCTATGTAAGATCTCTGTGGAGGCTCCTTCGTAGATATTACGACTAACGAGATATAGAGTTAAGAAACTGACATATTTCTCCGCATACTTCGTGCCCGTACTCGTCTACTCAGCCCCATGTCTTCTTTCGTTTAGTCTTCTAACACGCGCTAGGGTGCCTACGTCTCTGCATTATTTGCCTCCGGTATGTTCGATTGGACCGCAGCAACCTGGAAAGGCGTGGTCAGTTCTCGATTCTGGTTGTATTGGGTGATCACTATCCCACTTTCCATTATTTCCGTCCTTGTCT
>Ga0335072_10000543_pt1 | contig 71701 bp, 67 predicted proteins | sample Lox_Sample_21_FD_206725 | JGI IMG/M metagenome (GOLD analysis project Ga0335072, IMG submission 206725) | Soil microbial communities from Loxahatchee National Wildlife Refuge, Florida, United States - Lox_Sample_2.1 | ecosystem: Environmental > Terrestrial > Soil > Wetlands | place: USA...
TAGCGCGCTGGTACCATCTAAGAATGGTAACGGAGAGGGGTTTGCAGCACAGTAGAAGTCGACGGAAGGGGAGTGTGCGAAAGGAGAACGACCAGCAGGAGAGAAATGTGGTTGGAACCGATCGCAAGCCAGTGAGTCCAGGTAATTCACTCGACTGAGGGGGCTATTCTAACCATTGCGCATATTCGCGGGCTTGAGGTGATATTGGCTAAAGACACGAGATAGGCGCGAGGCAAAGGGTTCGAAGGTTGAGCGATTGTTCAGGCAGAGAGAAACGAAAAGACGGAAACCAACCACTTGAAATTAGAAGCCATCGCTCCTAGGGTGCCAAAAGGAATACCTGAGAACCTCGCCTCTACTGTGCAGAGGGTAGCAGCGACCATCCTTAAGCGCTGGCTCGCTGAGGGAAGAGCGTGACATCAATAAGTTCCAAGGAACAAGGAAGTGGTTGGTCATCAATTGGTTTCTGGCCTCCGGTAATTAGTTCGGATCCTGACGGGCTGAACTGCGCACGTGGGGCCTTGCGTTAATACGAGCCATTAATTCGCTGCCTACTTCGGCTACATTCAAAAGCGCCCTGAGGGTTGATTGTGAGCCTCAGCAGAACCCCGGTGGGAAGAACAAAAGGACAACGCCGCCGTCCGACTCGATGCTGCATCCATTCCAGGGCCATGTAGTATTGGTCCCATGGCGCTTCGCCACAAAAACATAGCACGGTGGCAGACAAGGGGCATATGCAAGTATGGCACGCCCCCCATGGAGGATCCTAAAGCCCCCGTTTCATTCATCGGAACTTTGTTTAATTGTGAAGCAGCCACGACCTATCTCGACGCCAGAACTAAAAGAAAGCCCACGAGCTCCTCCTGGCCAGCTTGTCCTGGCCCTAGCCTACCTAGTTCAATCTGGGAAGTTTCTGCAGTCGCAAGAATTACTACGGACGCCAAACTTGCCCCTGTTCGCCTTGCCTTGTCACTCAGCTTCCCACCGTGCAGGGATGTAACATGTCTTCACGTCTGCACGGCTTTCTGCGCCTCCGCAAGGAAATCTTCATCACTCGCATCGAGAATGTCGTACTCCTCATCAGTCAAGAATCCATCATCAGTCTCCTCATCCTCTAGCTCCAAGCTCTCCACATCCTCAAGGAGTTCATCAACTTCCGTCTTGATGGTTGGCTCGACCGGTGGTACAGGTAGCGAGGCAATGTCATGCATGCTGGAGACAGGAGATTCTTTCTCAAGCTTGGGGAAGATCATAGTTGAGCTCGCCTGGGACCTGATTTCCTCGTCCTTGACTTCTGGCTCGGCTGCCTTGGCGGGTGTTGCTGGTGGGCTGGCCGTCTGCTGCTCTGGCAACTCCACAGGCGTAGATGTAACAATGATGTCGACCCAAAGTTTGTGACCGAATGGCACGCCTTCCGGTGTCTTTACACGCCAGTACGAGATGTGACTCCCTTCACGAGAAGGAGACCTGAGCATAACGTTGAAGACGGCAGTCTTGCCAGCCTCGAGACCTTCTTCCAAAACGTTACTTCGATTAGCCGACATCATGGCGCTAACACTGGATGGATGGTTAGCGTCAAGGTTGCGCATGTCGTCACCTCCAATGTAGTAGACAGCACAGCCAGCAGGCCAGGCATGTGGGCCTGGGTTGCGAAGTGTCCAAGATTGAGAAATGAGACGGTTGGGAGCAAACTTAGTTCCATCAGGTGTAGAGTCAGACTCAAACCAAGCTTGAAGATCCGATGGAGTCGTGCCGTTCTTTGTCTTGTCTTCTGCCTTGGGAGTATCACAGACAAGCATCTCGACGGGCTTGACTTCAGCAACGGTCTGGACTTGAGTAGCAGCGTTGGCTGAAAGCGGAGTAGGCAGAGTCTCAGTAGAAGCGTTTCTGGCACGTGGATGGTCACCCATCTGTTCCATCCTCTCTCCGTTGTTGTTTTCTCCAAGCGTAGTAACAGAGACATGACGAACCGGGGTCTTGAACTTGATCAATGGGTGGGTCTTGTTGTGGTCATGAGTCGGCACGGCTTCGCAATTCGCGCAGAAGTCTGTATCGTGACAAACAGCGCATTTGTATCTGTCGCCCCTGATGTACGATTTGCGGCGTCTGTTCGCGCAAAGAGGACCATCGCAATAGATGCCACGGTGAACCTCAGCTCGAGTACCAAGATCGGAGATCGGTTCGTACAGAGCCGCAAAACGATGGCCAGGGTGAATCTGATCGGCGCTGAGGACGCATGTCGAGCAGAAGTCCCAGTCTGGGCATTTCAAGCATTTGTGTCGCACTCCAGCGATATTCTGAAAGGGGGGTTGGTCAGCAACGCAAAGGATTTTGTGCTGTACCGAAGACTTGCCTTTTCGCATCCATCGCAAATTGCCTGGTGCACGACACCTCGTCCGGACCCACAAAGGCTCATAATACGAGGCGTAATCTTTGTCGTGTCATTAGCGACTGGCTCAAATTGATGCCCTGGGTGATGGCCATGCTCGTCACAGGAGAAGCACAAGAAGCACAGGTCGAAGTCGGGGCAGTCCTTGCAAGTCACAAATTCACGCTCTGGCAGTTCTAGTTCAGGGGTTAGTATCAGATAGCCACATCGCGCACAGTTTAAATTACCTCTAATGCAAGAGTTGCAAGTCCGCTCTGCAACTGATTCGTCTTCATCCTCGTTGAGCGGTACTGATTCCTTCATATCTTGAGTGTCAGCAGCCTTGTCCGTGGCTTTCTTGGGTGCAATAGTCTCGGTGACGCTGGGAATGACCGTGCCACCTCTGATAGACCGCTTGATGAGCCAGTGTTCTTCGCCATCACAGCCGACGCCCCGATCCACGCAGCCTTGACAGAGATCAAAGTCACCTGCATCACAGATGCTGCAGTGATAGTGCTCGTTGAGAATGGACTTTCCACAATTGTTGCAATCGATGTAGAACGCTCCCGAAGGATAGTTACGGAAGTTAGGAACGTTTGTGGAGATTGGCGCAGTGGTCGATACGGGGGGTGCCACAAGAGTCTCGTTTGTGGCATTGTTCAAGCCCATTGCAGTAACAAGGCCTGTTGATCGGTAGGCTGCGGGTCGGTAGGTTGTGTAGGAGTCGTAGGGGGGAAGGCTAGGAGCTACCGGCTTGGGAGGATATGACAGGACAGTGTCCAGGTAGCTTGGACGAGACTCTGCCTGCACCTTATGTGGCGGTGTAAGACCGTTGTTGGCATTGACCGAGGTTGGTTGTTCATCGAGAACGTTAGCGGTCGGCAGTGTCTTCTGGGTCTCTGGTGTGATGGTAGTGACTCTGAGCCGGAGCTTCAATTTCGCTTTAGCAGCACGATAGAGCTGCTTGTAGATCGCCGGGTTATTGCTATCGAGCGGGATATAGGTGGCAGCGGAATCAGAGAAGCGTTCGAAGACAACTTGCGCATCAGGAGGAATAGCAAGGAGGAATCGAAGCTGGAATCTACATTAGTATACTTCGAAAGTTTAGGAATGGGACGTCAGGCCAGGGCGAAAGGTTCAGCCTGCCGGCGAGAAGCGGATCGAGATGATATACAGACGTACCTTGGTTGGCAGTACGTTAGCTCCCAGATCCCTCAAGGCAAGCTTGAATCTTCTATTATTGCCATCGATGACAATCTTCAGTGTTATCAGGGTGTCCTGATTGACAGGTGCAGGTACATGAGGCTGATTTGGGCTAGCCATGGCAGGCGGTCAGGCTGAGCGAGTTTACCTGAGGTGCAAGTCAAGCCCAGTGGTAAGCCAAACGGTGGCTAGATTCAAGCACCAACTCGCTCAAAAAGTACAAGCGAGAGCTTTGTTGCTTTGAACTTGAGTATGTGGAAGGTAATGATGGGTTGAGGGTGACGACGGTTGTTCAATATCATGGCCCAAGTCAGAAAGCGGGGCTAGGCGGCAGCCAAAATACGAACACAGAGTTTCGGAGTGGCCACTGGCCACCACCACCCAGCCGCACTAAGCGTAATCGTTCTCTTGTTTGGCACCAATTGGAATCACCCAGCAAAATGGTTCGTTTCATGCCAGCAAACATATGTGGCTTGGAATGATTCGGATTTGTTCTAATGAGTAGATATCTGAATACAAGTCCAAGCACTTGATGCATGATCCAACCTTGGCAGGCAGCAGGCATTCCCAACCCCCCAGTGTACTGACCGGCCAAGGAGAATTTATTGTACAAAACGAATGATAAGCCACTCGTGAACGGCATGGTGCCCACACTTTGTCAACAGACCTTTTTAAGGGGGAATGAATGTAGTAACACAACAACGATGCAGTCGAATGTGGGACACAATGCCAAACAAAAAGGTCGCTCGAAATGCAGCCGGCTGAGGTCGGCTTGAGCCACAAACGCCGTCCAATGATCAATCCTGAGAATAACTAAACGCCACGCTTCCGGCACCCAAGAAGTCCAAGGCGGTTCGCGTAATGCAGATCGGAGAGCGAAGGCAATGGAATTAGTGTGGCCCAAAGTAAACCCCGTTAGGCGCTTGCGGATAGTAGAAATGCGCCGGTGGAGTAATCATTCCTCCCATACCAACCACTCCACCGGAAGGGAAGGGTGGCGGAACACTAGAACCGGTAGGCTGTTGCACCTGTGTGGAGTTGTAGTAGTAGACCATCCCATTAGACTCATGTGCAACGGTCCCACCTGGTGCACCAGCGTCTGTCGATGGAGGCGCCGGAGGTGGTGGAGCAAGCATATACGGCGCACCAGGGACAAAAGCAGGTGCCATAGCAGGAGCTGCCCCTGCCCCACTATAGCCAGGGATCTCTCCACCCATCGGTGGATAGAATAGCGCACCCGGTGGATACGGAGCTGCAAAGTAACCAGTTGGTTGGGCAAAGGCATAAGGCTGAAAAGATGGTGCGTAGATCGCACGTTCGGGGATGTGAGATAATGGAGTGCCAGATGGCTGGCTCGGATGCGAAGGACGACGAGAATGTGAGTTGAAGGTAATGGACGATTCACCGAAAGACGGAACGGTGACATCGGTCGGGACTTGTTGATGGAAAGGCTGTTCTTGTTGTTGTTGCGGAGGATTATAAGAGAAGGTGGCAGGGGATTCGATGTCGGCAACCGAAACGGCCTTTTGTGGCCGAGGTTGGTGCATGGGGATGGTGCTCTGTTGATTTTGGCTCATGGTCGGTTGTGGCTGTAGAGGTTGGGATGGCGCCTGGGCCGTCATGAACGGCGGAGAACCAACGGTGGAGGATGGAGCCGGCATAGGCATGGTCATATTTTGGCGAGCCATAGGTGGCAATCGGACCACTGGTTTCCCAGCCTCTGTGACGGCTCCGGGCGGTCGTGGAAACGCACCCGTCGCCGGAGAGCGGATACCGTTCTGCGAAGCACCTCCCACTAGCGATGATCTTCGGCTCATGGCAATGCTAGGTGAGTATACGCTGCCTCCGTACACACTAGTCCTTCGACTTCCGGCAAAGCTACCCCTACCACGGCCTCGTGAAAAGTTTTGCTGGTTCGGTCTGAGCGCTCTCGGAATGAAAATGAAGGACCGTTCTACACTCGGAAAGATATATCTAGGGTGGTCGTCAGGTATGGAAACCCTCACAGGCTTATCTCGTCTCAAAGGAGGACGATGCTGTGGCAGCAGTGTGTGTTGTTTCTTCGCCATAGTTTTAACCGCAATTCTTTTCGGCATGCCGGGCAAATATACATTGACGGGCACATTACCGACCACAGTGGAGGTTGAGAACGATCGGTTCGGAGGAGTGGGCGCAAGGGGGGCCGCATTGACGGACTGCCTTGTGGTGGTAGAGTTCATACCATTAACAGTCGATGGTGGTGCTGATGCCGGTGTCGATGGTTCGGTTTTGAGGGTACTGTCATGTAAATCGTGTGCCCATTGTTGCTCCGTCAGTTCAGGCTGCATCACACCTCTCCTAAAGAAGATCAGTTCCATAATGCTAGATGGCTAGGTACTGTCAAACTCACGATGGGTGCATGCCGCCAAGCGAACCCCTTCCTCTACCTCTTGCAAGCGGTCTGACGCCATTCACTCCACCGGCGGCTGAACGGTTGTCATGGAGGAAAAAGCCTCCTCGATTTGGTACAAAGGCTGGATTTTCATCCCGCTTCTTCAAATACTCTTGATGTTCACGTCGGTTTCGCTCTGCTAGTGTCTCCTGCCTTACTACCTCTGGCGGTGCTTGGACCGGCTTCAGAGGCGACGTCGGAACGTCCTCTGCAGTATCTTCGAAATGTATCTCTTCAACTGCACCCGCATCATCTGATATCTTTAGTCCGTTCAACATTGCATTTGTATCTGCTGAATTTTTGAAAACGCCGTTCAGGCTACGTTTTGGCTGCACGTCCTTTGCCTGACCTCGGTTTGACTCATTTGCAGGCACCGCAACTCCGTTTGTCGACACAACGGTTGGAATTTCATCTGGCTCGCGGCATGTATCCTGCTCGCTAGCTTCACTTCCTTCCACATCCGCGTCATCGTCTCCAGTGCTGATGGGAGACCCCTCACTAAGGGAGTCGTCCTCGACATCAGCCACCACCGAACCTTCTTCGTCGTCTTCATCATCCCTTCGACGCCGACTTGGGACGATGTTCTTGTGGCGGATGGATGGCATGGTCGAGAGTCACGGGGCAGTGTGCCGTGAACGGAAGATGCAGGTAGCCGTGTAGGGCTTGGAGGAAATTTGGAAGGCGACTCGGGGGGGAATGCCCGCGACGAGGGATATTAACAAGATTAAGGTTGGAAAGGTCGTATTGAGAGTCCGTTACATGGCCAGCAGGTTCAACAGACCTTATTCTCTTAACTCCCAGGTAACATCGAAGCGTGAAAACGAGGTATGGGAGGTGGTTTAAAAGGAGCTCTGTTCGTTTGGGGTTGGGACATTATTTGCGCGTGAGGTTCGATGATGCCAAGACCCGATGTCCTTTAACCCCGAAGATGCCCAATGACTTGTGCCCTCCAAAATTTCCTGTTCTCCCCCAATTTGTATCTTCAGCTTTCTGAGCTCCGCATATTTCAAGAGTGGAGAAACCGGGCAAGCCGAAGGCATTACATGTTATTGAGAAAGGCATGGTCTGTTGATTGCCATGTTGGTTCTCCGACGAATCTTTGCTACGTTAGGAGCTGGTCAGAAAGGGGTAGTATTCCCACAAGTCATGTACGACGCAAGTTTTCTCTAGTGTAAACGAGTGGGCTGGTTGAGCTTTCTCCCCCCCGGAAGAATTAGTGAAGGTATTCGCGATCTACAGATGATTTCAGGAAGGCCATTGTAACCGCTTTGTGCGCGGACACTCAGAACTATTGTTCTACGAACTAGTGTTCCATTCCAGTTACAACCTCTGAAGATTGCCGCACGACGTTCGAGACTTTGAAGATGGACCATGATTCGTGGACACATTTGAGCAACTTATTGCCTTCCTCATCCGCATCGGTGAAGGCTCTGTGGCCGTCTGAGGATCGAAGAAAGTCCACGTGCTGCCCCGCTCAGACGTAATGATAGGGATTAGAATGCGTCATTCAAATGTCGTCTTTTTGCCTTGCGCGCCAGCGATGGCTCCCGTGAGCTTCGCCACTGTTTCTTCATCATACCTACCACTTCGGTGACGATTGCTCCTTTTTCCAAATGACGACGGCTTCTTGACATCTGGCTGAAGAGCGTGCGTATCGCTGCTGGTCTCAATTAACCCAGGCGCCTGCTCTCCACTTTCTTCATCCATCGCATTACGCATATTTTTGCCAAAGCGCTTATTGTACCGTGTAGTTTTGTCTTCCGCAAACTCTGCCCTGAGCTTGCGGCCTCTGATCTTATTGACCCAGACCCGGCGCTTTGGCTTATTGGTCTGCTCAGATGCTTTGTTGGCAGTGGCAGACTCGACCCAGCCTCTGACTGCGGCGGCCGCGGCAGCAATATCCTCGAAATCAATCCAGGCATAACCTTTGCATTTTCCAGAATCTTCAAAGGTGGCTATCTGCACCTTGGCTATTGGGCCACAAACTTCGAAGTGACTTTCTAAGTCATCCTTGGTCATATCAAAGTCCAAGTTGCCAAGAAAGACACGTTTGCTGGGAGCCATCTTACTACCTATGCCGGTGCTTTCGGATTTCTCTGGTCTTCCTTCGAAATCTCGCGAGCTCTTGATGAGTACACGGCGACCCATCAGTAGCTTTTCGCTTAGTTGAAGCGCCTTTTGCTGCGCCTGAGGTGACGAAAAGTCAACATACGCGAAGCCTTTGTTCTGGGACCTTGGCCCACTGGCAGTAGTGCTTAGTGGGAGGTGGATGCGTGTGATTTCAACTTCCGGAATGGGATGCTCTTCATCACCAGACATAAATGACTGGAGTTCCTGCTTCGTTGTCGAGAATGATAGGTTTCCAATCCAAATGCCGTAGGGAGACCGTCCAGTGCTCACTCCTTCGTTTGCTCCATCATGATTGCCACTGCCAGATCTCTGCTCCGCGTTGGCGGTATTTGTCTCAGATACCAATTTCGCTCGCTTTGCCTTCCGAGCTGCCTTCTTCGACGGGGGCTCTGGAGCATCAATATCTATCTCTAGATCTTGCGATATAGCCTTCCGTTTTCGGCTCGACGTTGGAGCTACATCTTCCGTAGCTGCAGCTTTCAAGCGACTCATTGTAGTCAATACTGAGAACGGCCACGTACGACCATTTATCTTGGACGAAATATTTGGAATCCGGAGATTTGTAGGCTCACACTTCTTCCGATCGAGAAGATCGTGAATGCAAAAGTGCTTTAAATAGAGAATTTGTCGATAATCAAAAGCCTAGATTTTTCCAGCCACCGATGTGGTTAGCGAAAACGCGGTCCGCCCGAAAAGCGACAGCAAACGCAGGCTGTGTCCAGACCCAGTACAACAATAGCAAACCTCTTTCGCCTGGATATTCAGAACACAAGGATTGAACTATGGATTGTTAGCAGAATTCATTGAACCACACAAGGGACCCAGGTTTCTCTTCCCCAACAGACAGAGTCAATCTCGTTGAATCCCCTGAGGGCGCATCCTTACTTCGATCCCCCATTCGGGTGCTTAGTATGTCCATCGACTACGATGAGGATGCTTCACATAGCACAGGAAACGACATGGTGTCAGACGCTCCGCCAAAAGCTTCTCATAAGTCCTTCAGGTAATGCACCAGGAGATTCGTGCTGCAGTCATACTGAGAAGGATTTAGGAGGAAATACCGCAAGATCATGGTCAAATTCGAAGAGAAGATGAGGGAAAGCACGACGCTTTTCAAGGAGGAGCAAAGAATTTTGGACATCTCTCGTCGACTCAGCGAACAGAATGAGTACGTTTTAGCCAAAAAGCAACGATCTACGCACAATATTGATTATCCCCCTAGTCAGATCCTCGAACTCCTACACGAGCTCAACCGTTGTCCTCAGGTACCGCCGCGACTGCGCTACGACCTACAACCACAAGGGTCCTCTGCAAAGAAAGCCCATCTTAAGAATGTGGAAAACGGGCAGCAAGTCATGTATGACAGTGCCGCGGCGTCGGCGATGCTTCGTGAAGCTAGACATGATTTAAGGAATGGAGAGATGACATTATCTGACTACCAACGCCTCTCCGACTCCATCCTTGAGAGCCCAGGCTTCGCTCCGCAAAAGTCATTCGTGTCATTATCGAAGAATGGCCCCCCAGTGAGCTATGTGGCTACCGAGCAAGACCGAGACAGTCACGCGCAGACCGCCAGCGGATTTCCCTCGTCAAATCAAGAAGAGCAGTATCTCCAAGGTCTAGATGCATATCTCGCAGGTTCTGCAGCAGCGCCCCGTGCTTTCGCACATAACACCGCAGGACGTAATATTGAGCGGGGTATGGATCGGGACCGAGATATGGCGCTTCGCAACCCAGTCTCAGTATACAACTGGCTCAGGAAACATCAGCCTCAAGTATTCCTTCAAGACAATGAGGTCCAGTCCGAGAAACCGGCGAGGGGCACCACCGCTAGAAGCTCCAAACGAGCAAGTGCTCCCATCAAACAGGAACTAGAACCGTATGACGACGATGGTATCGCTGTGGATATTGGAAATACTTCGAGGGGGAAAAGAAAGAGGGACGATGACGGGGGCTATCGTCCAAAAGGGGGCAATAGTCGTCCTACTAAACGCAGGAAGGATGAAAGCATGTCTTCGGCTAAGAAAGCCAAAAAGCCGGCGTCAGCAACATCAGCAGCATCTTAGGAATGGACATCTTATCAGATCGAAGATGCCGTAGATATTACATAAGAATATGCAGCCCTACTCGTATTCCACGTTTTTGTGGCGCGTAACCACAGGACGAGAGCGATGATCCCTAATTGGATCATCGTCAGCTTAGACTAGGCTCACCCCGGCGATCCTAGCACATGCCCCCAGCTGAGGACCTTTAGCCAAAGGTGTTGCTGATTCTGCCGATCAGTTGATTAATTTTCGTGTCCGCCAGCTCGGACTCGCCTCGTATTTATTGCGAGTGTCTGTTTCTGGTGTCCCGATGGACACATAATGACTTACTTTCACCCGGTGAATGCTTGCCCTTGCCCCAAGTACTTACGGAGAGCCAACCAACTTGGAGCGTCATGGCAGGAATGGAGGAACTGGAAGTTCACAGCAAGGTCTGCCATATTGTATCAAGCCCACATGTTCTTGCACCTGACATGCTGTCTAGAGCTATCTTGTCCGATGGATAACAGTCAGAGGGGAGAATACAATCTCCTGGACCATCCAGCCTCATAAGAAGTCCATCAATTTCGGGATATTTAAGCACCCTGGACAACTCCCGGGTATTACACCAAGTCTACCTTCCAACTTTTCTTCGGTTCCTCCTTCGCCAACCCCGGAAGCTGTCGACGCTCCCAAAGATCCCAACTCTACGCCGGACCCAAGCTCCCGAATAGTGGAGAAGTTGACAAGTATTGGGTTGAAGAAGGTGTGTTGGGTAGGGAGATGCGAGGCAGACAAGATTACGCAGGGTATTCATGAAGTACCACTGAACGAGGGAGGGAACTACGCCCTCGTCCTAGACAACACTTTCAGTAAAAACCTTTCCAAGACCGCGACATTTTTTCTGCTCACCTATCCCACTGCGCATCCGCCGCAGTTCGGGGCAACGCTTCATCATTCCCAGGCCGCAGCGAATACTGCTCAGCCCACCAACTCCTCCAAATTCAGTCCTGCGCTCCGCCCGCGGAAAGAGTCTGTGAGTTCGGTGAGTAACTCATCGCCGCGCCGCGCCATCCCAGCGACCAATTTGTCAGTACCTCTAGGCGGGGCGAATCCCATCCTTCCCGCATCGTCGACAGTTCATGCTGGAGTGCTTCAAAAGCGTCGTAGAAAGAGACACCAGGGATATGCGCGACGGTTTTTCTCCTTAGATTTCACCTCATCCACTCTATCATACTACCATGATCGATCATCATCCGCACTTCGCGGCGCCATACCGCTTTCCCTCGCTGCGATTGGAGCTAACGCCGCCACTCGCGAAATCTCAATTGATTCTGGAGCCGAGGTCTGGCATCTGAAGGCTGTTACCCAAGCAGACTTTGATGTGTGGAGGAAAGCTCTAGAAAAGGCCTCCAAGAATCTTGCCGATGTAATATCACCAGGTGACCCTCTAAAAATACAGCCTAGTGGTTCTGGTACGGGTACAGGTAGCGTTTGGGAAGATAGGGAGTGGGAGAGAGTAGAGGGATTGGTGGGGCGAATTGCGGGAACGACGGATTCGGTGCGGCGACTGTGCATCCAGACTGATCCTAAGAACCTCCACGCTTCACTTATAGGGCCGGAATCTGGTGCATCGACTCCTACCGAAGTCAATGGTGATGACTACTTCAAGCAGGACGACAGACGGCCGTTCTGGAAGCGAAAACCGAGCGCCAATAACGCCCCAACCAGCATATTCCGACGCACTGCATCGTCACAGTTAGCCGCACCCCCATCTAGTGCAGAGCCCCCACCTCATAATAGCGCGGCCAGGACGCCTTCACCTATGCGATCTTTGGCTGGGCATCACCATCATGAGGAGAGCATGCATGAGCATTGCCAAGCAATGCTTCATGATCTTGATTCGGTGCTCGCAGAATTCTCAGCGTTGATTGCGGAAAGCAAGCAGAGAAGGGCTCCGGCTCTTAGATCTGCAGTTTCACGACTGAGTGTTGACTCTACCGGGTCACAAGAGTACTTCGATGCAGAGGACAAAAGTGACTCCCCATTCTTAATAATACGGAGTGATAGTAATGATGGAAGACAGCGCGGCCAAGAACGCGCGGCCACAGACGCGGATTCAGTGTCTAGCAGTGATATTGATGATGAAGTAGACCGCTTTTCAGGTCCTGCAAAGGCGGTGCGCTTTGATAGCATCACATCGGCTTTCCCACCGAGATCTAAGTCATTGGCTCCCCTCCCTCTCAGCGCCGTACGGAGGAGGACTAACGTACCGCCACCGACCATCATGCCGCCCAGTCTAATTGGCTTCTTGCGGAAGAATGTCGGTAAAGACCTCTCTACAATATCAATGCCAGTGTCAGCAAATGAACCAACCTCGTTATTGCAGCGTGCTGCAGAGCAACTCGAGTACTCTGAACTTCTTGACAGCGCAGCAAGTGCTACAGATGGCGTGGAGAGACTGATATACGTCACAGCGTTTGCGATAGCGTCATTATCTGGTGTTAGAGCCAAGGAACGGTCCATTAGGAAGCCATTCAACCCCATGCTGGGTGAAACGTTTGAGCTGATTCGCGAGGACAAAGGCTTCCGCTTTGTGTCCGAGAAGGTATCCCATCGGCCAGTGCAACTTGCCTTGTATGCAGAGTCGAACGACTGGGCGTTTGCGTATTCGCCTTTACCATCCCAGAAATTCTGGGGAAAGTCTTCGGAACTCTTGACCGATGGAAAAGCGCGCGTGCATCTGCACCCGAGTGGTGAAACTTTGAGTTGGTCATCAGCAACCTCTTTCCTCCGAAACATCCTTGCGGGAGAAAAGTACGTTGAGCCGGTCGGTGTCATGGCTGTGGTCAATGAAACAACGGGTCAAAGGGCGGTTGTGACTTTCAAAGCGAAGGGCATGTTTGCGGGCCGGAGTGAGGAGCTGACAGCCCAGACATTCGATGCCCATGGGCAGGAACTCCCGCTCGGGCTTAACGGTACATGGGTCAATTCCTTACAACTGACAGAGCATGGCACAGTGACGAAGAAGACGATTTGGTCGGCGGGATCACTGGTAGATCAAGCGTCAAAACACTATGGGCTTACATCCTTCGCCGCCACTCTGAATGAAATCACAGATATAGAGAGGGGCAAGCTTCCGCCGACCGACAGCCGGCTTCGCGCCGACCAGATATTACTAGAACAGGGCAATCACAACGAAGCAGAAGAAGCGAAGACGCAGCTTGAGGAACGACAAAGAGCTCGAAGAAGAGAGATGGAGTGCAAGGGAGAAGAGTGGCGGCCGCGGTGGTTTACGAGGTTGGAGATTGGTGAGGAGGTGGTGTGGAAGCTTAAAACAGGCAAAGATGGGTATTGGGAGGAGAGGGCAAAGGGCAAATGGGCCGATGTTGTGCCGGTCCTGAAAGTTTGATTAAGAGGAGAGTCACTGATTGCTCGTGCTCTTGAATCGCGCATTGTAACAGGTTCGGTGTGAATAGACGAAATCGAAATCCATTTATCCGTCTAGATGGGTTGCATGACTGTCGTAAAAAGAACGCACTTATACAGCGCATTGCTTACCGACTTCCCGGGCAGCGCCCTTGAACCCGAAGCGAAGGAGGGCTCGTCAGCCGCAGCTCAGATGCGAGAAAGCACGCTAACATTCCAACACCCCACACAGAGTCCTGTTCGCAGTTCAGGCGTCACCGCCTTCAAAATATATCCCGCTCCATTCGAATATTTTTCCACATTTACTCGCATCTAAACACTTGTTTGGCAAAATTCGCTCTCTTGCCTCACTTTGCGCCTCCTCACCACATGGAATTCGCAAAGAAACTCCTGCCACCAGATCTCATCCATCGCGCTTCGCTCCCCAAAGGGTGACGTAGCACTTTTGATACTTATCGAATTCACACTTACACTCGCATATTTTTCACAATGCACGACGAACTCCTCAGGAAGGCGTTGGAGAGTGGCAAGACGGTGTCGAAGAAGCAAAAGTCGAAGCAGGCTTCACCCTCAAATTCTCGCTCGGGCTCGAAACAGAACTCCCGGGCCAACTCTCGAATTCCAAGTAGAGACGCATCGGACGATGAAGATGGAGGTGGCAACCTTAGTGATGAGACATCATTCAGGTGAGCTTCGCATTGCATACGCTCCCTTGGGCATATCGCGCTAACTCCATCCCCCAGCATTAACTCAATCGACGAGCTCTTAGCCAGCGATGACTTCAACGACCAAGCGCCAGACTCCATAAAGCAAGAACTACGGGATCGCATTGAGGAGCTCACAGATCGCAAGGGCAGCAGCAACAAGGGACGTGAGGAATGTCTCACATCCTACATTCGAATCCTCAACTCCCATTACATAGCCGATGCCCTGTACGGCAGTGTGCCTGATCTCATCAGCTCCTTCAGTCGGAGCATCAAGGCTGAGTCTAGCGAAAAGGAAGCGATGCTTGCATTGAAGGCTCTTGCCTTGACGGCCATCAGCATTTCAGATGACAAGCTCTACGAAAACTCAGCAGCAACAGTCAAGCGCTCAATAACCGATTCTCAATCCTTTCCTACCAAGGCTGCTGCCATCCACTGCCTCGGCACGTGCATCGCGTTCGGGGGAGCGGGTGAGGAGGAAATCCTTGAGACCTTGGCTTTTCTACTCGAGATCATCACGTCAGACGGTAATCTCGTAGATGCTGCCGACAACGCCGAGACAGTCACTGCCGCCCTGAGAGTCTACGGCTTTCTTGCGACGCGAGTCGAGGATTTAGAAAACGACTCGGAAGAAGCCATCGAAGCCTTTTTGGAGCAGCTTGACTCAAGCGAACCAGACGTACAAATTGCTGCAGGTGAGAACATTGCTTTGCTGTATGAAAAGAGCTACACCCCTCAAGAAGAGGATGAGACGACTTCAGACATAGAAGAACCAGAAGAAGGTGGAGATTCCTCAGGGGACGAGTCGGGCGACTTGAATCTAATAAAGCGATACAACGCCTATCACAACACTTCTGAAGTTATCGAAAAAGTGTCTGCGCTTGCCTCACTCAGTACGCACAAACTGAACAAGCGAATTAAGCAGCTGCTGCACAAGTCCTTTGCAAGCATCCTGACCACCGTGGAGAACCCTCGACTTGGCTTGCGGACGAATAGCGCCAGGGGAATGCGAGTCAAGATCTACCAATCAGGCGAGATGGATGTTGATTCGTGGTGGAAGCTTATGCGCTTGAATGCGCTGAGGCGACTGTTGGCTGGTGGCTTCGTGAACCACTATTTCGAAGGGAACAAGCAAGTGCTAGAGATGCTGCCGATCATCATAAGACAGACTGGCGGAACAGGCTCGGGCATGGCAAGTCCGAGGAAAGGAGGGAAGGACAAGCCGACCAAGGGCAAGTACCGGGAAAGCCGGCGTTTCTTGGATGTTCCGGACTGATAAGTTAGAAGACTGAGTTGGGAAGGCATTACGAGTTCCGAAAAGAGAGCCTTACGAAGGGGGATGAGGACTGGATATGCATTGTGACAGGGCATTCAGCATTACACTAGGGGTTGCCCATTTATGACTTAGTTCTTATCAAGATTAACGAATACATGTCTTAACAAGCTTCTCAATGAGATGTCCATCATTGGACACCAGCAGCGATACTATGAACATCTCCAACAAGACCTAGGCGAACGCTACAAATCGCATATGCTTCAGAGGTACAAGGCCTCCACCAGGAGGCTAATATAGGCGAAGTCAAACTTATTCGACATCGCACCGCATTAGGCCTTGAGCTTGAATGCAGACTGGGGGCCTATACCACGCACATGCCCACTTCAGTTCCCGCTTTACGCCCCAATTAGTAGATGACAGCTACACACGTGTGTCTGTTGAAATCGGTTGCGCTGGCTTACTTACATGCGTACACAGCTGCATCTAGTAAGGATAGAGACGCATGGGCAATTCAGGCCGTGCCCAGCTTTTAATTTCCTAGCATGCACTTTTCACACTCGTTCTCAATCTCAAATATGTACCCAACTCCAACTATTTCGACACACCCCTGCATCGCTTTCTAAATGTCCTGCCATGGAAGCAAGTCATATTCTTCCGACATGACGATATATGGAAGTTAGCTACGCTGACCAAAATGTGGAATCGGGTAGTGGTAGTCGTGGGTGGTTGCTCTAACCCAAAACTGGGCAGGTGGATTACAAAGTTGTGCCGTCTTTTGTTTGGGCCTCCGATGACCTCTTCATCTTTCGTCATTTCTCTGTTGTCGAATTTATCTACAGGATTATCGATCCTTTGTAGGCTGTCTCTGTGCCTCCTCTGAGCCGCTGACCCGAATGTGAGTACATCGGATAATTCGAGTCCTCTGACGACACCCCACGGAAGAATTACGCCTCAACGTGAGTCCACATTTAGTTAGGTTGGCATACCACTTCGTATCCTCGTTGTTTGCTATCTCCTTGCTTCCTCATTAACTTCCGCCTGAAAAAAGTCAAGGGCCACGTCCCAAATGAATCTTGACGACGACAACAAGTACCATTTTCCTGAACCGAAGAACTCATCTATGTTGGGGTACAGTGGAGCACTCGCACATTTCGACATATTCCAATTGAACCAAAGCCTTCAACGCTGGCTATGGATGCCGCAACGGCTTCTATGGACGTCAATGGACTGTCCGAGGAGGGCACGGTAGAGGGCAGTCACGCGAAGGAGGACGCCCAGGGCTCAAAGCGCTTCGCACGTCTTCGTGCTTGCGAAAGATGCCAGCGAATGAAGGTTCGCTGTGAGATTGGCGACAATAGTCAGCGTTGTAAAAGGTGTGATCAAGCAAATCGAGATTGCGTCCCTACAGAATCTCGTCCGAAGTGGAGAAGGACGGATCGCAGGGTTACGAAACTTGAGCAGAAAGTTGCTTCTCTGACAGCCTCTTTGGTGGCACAAGGCCACTCCGACGGCATTACCACAGAAACACCAATAGCACAAATGGCGGAGGGGGGAACTGATCAACTAAGCACCGAGCATAGTGCGGATGACTCCGTGTCTGCATTTCCCGGGATCAACAAACTTCCATCGCAAGATCTTCAGGAGACGACGTTCCGTGATGAAATTGGGGCATGGATTGGAATTCCAGGCAGTGATGCTTCTATTGACGCCATTAAAAGACAAATCCTTGATGCTCCGACGGCATATCAGATCTTCAACCGCTACCATTTTCAAATGTCCCAGTATTTCCCATTTGTGGTGTTTTCATATACGACAAAGCCGGAGTACATCCGCCGTACAAAGCCAATCCTATTCCACGCAATACTCGCTGTAGCAGCGGCTCCTGTTCGTCCAGACCTACGACCATTGTTGATCGACGAAATCACCCAGATAATGGCGGATCGTGTCATGTATCGTGGCGAGAAATCAGTTGAGCTCATCCAGGCTTTACTGGTCCTGGTGGTACACTATCAACGTCCAAGACAGTCGAAGAAGCTCAACTTCCTGCAGATTATCCACTCTGCGGCGATCATGGCTTTAGACCTCGGTCTGTGCAAAAGGTCCACGCGGAAGGGTACCAACGGGATGGTTCCTGAATCTACCATGAATGAAGCAGAGGTTCGGAGGTTATGGTTGGGCTGCTACTATCTGTCTGCCAAGTAAGTCGACATCTGGGGACGAAAGCAGCGGTCGGTTGATGATATTTTTCCAGTGTCTCCATGGCTCTTCGCAACCCCATGCTTATACGCTGGTCCTCGTACATCGAAGAATGCTTGGAGTTCTTTGCAACGTCCAGTGCTATACTGCCTTCTGATGCATGGCTTTGTCACCTCGTGCGCAACCAGCATATCGCCGAAGATGTTGCAATGCTATTTTCTATGGACGATTCTGCCTCGATCGTCTCACTTTCGGATCCGAAGATTAAGTTCCTGCTCAAGTCATTCGAACAACGATTGGAGAACTGGAAGTCTCAAGCTGCAAAGCTTGACGTCCCACAAGGTAAGTACCGTTCTGGCTGAGCAGGATTTATCAATGGTATTACGTTTCATTTTCTGAGCGCTTTCGACTAGCAATCATTCAGCATGTCCACGCAACTACCAACCTCTACATCCATGAGATAGCTGTCCACTTGAACCACAACGTCGACGACTTCCGTCCTCCTCATAAAGTGTCGCAGGATCCGGACAACGACATACTAGAAGCAGATCCCATCGACGCAACAAACATCACGTCCTTTACCACCTGTATCGAAAGCATTCATGAAACCTTCAATGCGTTCCTTACAATGGACCTATCCGCCATATGTAACTTACCTATTCTTTTCTTTGTCCGAACCGTCTACGCCGCAGTAGTTCTGCTCAAGTCGTATGGCATTGTCCATGTCGAGGGTTCAACACTTGGTGCGATCTTTGCACCAGAACTAAGAGCTGAGTATTATCTGAATGCCATGGTGGACCACCTTGCGAAAGCTGCAGTCGATGCTGAACAACAACCAATGGTGTGGCCATTTCGTCTCGACTTTGTGAAGCTCAGAGCATGGTACGAGAAAAGAAGGCAGAAGCTCATGAACAAAGCAGGTCCGCACCACACTCTCCAGCATCAAGGGACACCTTCAAATGTCGACAACAGCAATACCTCTCTCCCTTTCGGAGACTGGTCGACGGGCTTATATACAAGCGATAGGTCTCACGATACCACACAACCTAGCAGCACCGACGCAGAGAGATCGCTGAGCCATCAGGATGGTTCTGACACTCTTCTATCGAACCCAGACCAATTCGGCCTAAGCAATTTTAATTTCACGTTCGATGAGTTGAACGCAATGGACAATCTTATGGATAATGCTGGGTGGACGAGCTTCGTCTTGTGACAATCCTGCGGGCGAATTTCCTTCGGATCCTGGCACCGAATGTACGCCTATTTACCCGTGTGCGGCAGCTTAAGTCAGTCGTCGCCCAAGCCTCTCGAACCTTTTTGTCAAATCAGCAGTTTCCTGAGTATGTGAGTCGAACGCGACGAATGCGACGACTCCGCTGCAAGTCTCTGAACAACGCGGAAGACTCCATGTCCCTGCCTGCTGGCATGGGTTTCCAAGCGGTACTCGATACCGAAGATACGTCTGCAGGCACACAAAGACCCGAGGCTGTCTTATGTGATGTCCATGCAAAAGCACTTGTCAGTTCCAGCGGGAATACACCATGTCAACGAGCACTATTGTTTCAGGCTGCATCAGCAGACCCTTGGAATAAAGTATCCAACCAGTCAGGTTTGAAGAAGATGATACCGAACAATTTGACATCTTGATTGATTCGATATACAAAAGTCAGGGGCCTCCCTATCCCATGGGAGAGTTACGTTCAGCACACTCTCCGAGTTCTATGACCCTGCCTGATCAGCTTCTTTAGCCTCCCAAGCCAAAGTGCAAGTTTTGGAGTTCGTCAAAGAAATCCGCTTTATCAGAGATTAGAGGGTCTAGGTTTGCATGTTATCCGCCCTGCCTCTCACGACTACAGTACTACAATACTCAATTGTCCGATGCCTCACTTGCTTGGGTGTGCTCGTTATCCTTCTCAACGAACATCAGATGACCAAATGAAGCGGACGCTTTTCTTGGCTCGTTCCCACAGTCCATCCGTCGTCCGCCAACTAGACAGTTTCACATCCTCCCCGGGTGGCGGGTCGGTTTTGGGAGGCAATGAGCATGAATTTCTTTGTCAGGGTCCCTTCCAGCTACTTGGAGGATGGAGGTGCCGTCTCGGTAGTCGGGAATATGATATACATGAGGTGAACGTAGAGCCTTGAACATCAAAATGTGGGCTGCCGTCCCGATCGTTTGAAAAGGGTATGCTCGAAGGGTCTTCCGGATGAACATCAAATTTGGTTAGCAAGGAACCCCCCTTTTTCGGTGAAGCAGGAGGAGTGGCTATTTGTATTTCATGTTTCGTAGGCAAATCTAAACGATCAAATTACACGTTTGGTCGATGAAAGTTCGCATCAGGTAGGTGAGCTTCCTACACTGGTTGCATTGCCAATGCTATCATCCATTCAAGTCAGCTGTTGGATCGCGGATTTTTCACAGGCCAGGCTAAAAACAGTTAAAGGTAACATTAGCTGCTGACCGAGAAGGCGGTCTGGTCGATGGACTACCATCAGTGGTGGATGACCTGCCGCTCTGGGTAAGGCATGTCAACGCCACCACCCTCAATGGCTGGCAAAGGAAGCCGAGTGTTCGGACCAGTTACCATTTTGATCGGAGCGTTTGATTTCGTGAACAAATTGTACTTTGTTGTCGTCTGGTGGATGGAGGACTCTTCTTCGGGCAGCTGACCTACCGCTTTAGGCTGTTTCCGGACCCAGGTCTCTAGGTGGGTGAAAGTGGCTGCTAGAGCGTGCAATAAAAGAGTCGGGCAAGAGAATTTTTCTTGAGTTCTGGTCGATGGAGGTCTATGTTTGGTAGCTGGCCTTCTTTTTCAGGATTCCCTTGCAGTTTTTGCTCGCAAGGGCCCCCTTTTGGTTATTGCTTTGGAGCGCTCCGGGGTATTCCGGGCGTTTTAGAGGCCGTTTGGTCGATGGCGATCCCTAGTCAGGAAGCTGGGTTGCCTCTCTGGGAAGAGAGTGTAGCGCTTCGTCAGGGAGTGGAGATGGGGCATCTCTTTTGGGCAGGTCAGCCTCCCTTGACCTGCAAGTGTGAGTAACGAAGGCCGAGAATCTCACCAATCAAGTCTGTGAAGTAATGGGAGCAGAAAGGGAGACGTAAAGTTCCTCTGGAAGATGGATTTCTATATCAGGCAGCTCAACTTCTATTTTGGACAAAGTCTGGCACCAGTTCAAAGGAGCGGGATCCTGAAGCTGCATACAATTTCCTTCACATGTCACTTAGCCCTCGCTGGATCAACAGACTCGCTCCTTCTTGGTACACGGATTTTCCAATTTGACGAGATGTTTGTGGGGACTCGTTTGTGGGCCACCTCGACCTTCGTTCGACAAAGGTCCCGCATCAAGCCGTCTCGGCATGCCCTTTTCAGGAGAGTTGCATCATCGGACATGCCGGTGGAAGTAGGCCAATGTAATGCATATTGGCAAGAGTCTCTCACACTGCCCTATGCGTAATATGCTACAAGATCACAAATAGGTGTGTCAACTTCGAGGGGTAGAATTGAATGCAAAATCAGATTGCGCCGTATTCATGCCATTTCCTAGTTCCGATATGCTCTTGCAAGACACTATCACTATCACCGTTGCCGTCTAGGGCTCACCACACCCAGTGTCACCGGCTCCCTCCCACCCGGCGGCATTGGTAGAGGTCCTGTAGGCGGAGGCGGTCTCATTGGCAGCCCTCCGTTCTGGAATGATTGTCCTAACCTAGCACCCTGGAGCCCGCTACTACTGCTCGTTCTGGGCGGGAATGTTGGCCTTGAAGACGGCTCGATTGCAGACATGGGCTCCGGAATGTTGTCCCTATTAACACTGCTCATATCGATCCTGTTGGCAAACCCCAGCCTGTTTGTTCGGGACACGGGCCCATTGGGTGCATCTTGTGTTTCAAGGGACAGATGCTGAAGAGAAAGTGGAGGAGGCGGAGAGCGCTCAGCAATTCCCGTTGGGATCTGTGCGGAGAGAACAGCCGGCGGAGATTGGTGATATGGAGCGTCCTGTGAAGCGAGTATTGGAATTTCACCCGAGGTTGGCGTGCCGACGTTATGAGAGGAATTTGTGGATCGAGTGTCGATGCTAGATGTTGAGTTGGAGCCTGCACTAAAGGGGACAACAGAATCGCGAGAGCCGTCTCGCTTGAGAGCTTTCGGGGCAGGGGGGCCCAAGTAAGACTTCCGGTTATGGCGTTCCATCATAGATACAGCCCACTCTTGAATGTTCACAGGAGTGCGCTTGGCGGCCTGGAGGAAGTTGTCGTTATCCTAACATCTCGGTCAGCTGACAACGTAAGGAGCATATGTAGGGAACTTACATATAATTCTCGGGGTGTAGGTCTTTCCTCAGGACTCTTCAGCAAACATTTCGCCACAAAGTCATCCAGTATGTCTGGAAAAGCTTCACTCTTGGGGAGCTTTGGGGCTGGTTCGTGCACTATGGTTTGCAGTAAGTCGAGTATGCCCATGGGTCCAGCAGTCGCTCGTTCTCCAGCGGCTAAGTCGCTACTGTCGAAAGGGAATCGGCCGATTGCCAATTCCATGATTGTCAGGCCAACACTCCAGACATCTGATTTTATTGAGTATGCTCCGCCTTGGATACGTTCCGGCGCCATGTAGGTTGAAGTCCCTACGAATGTGTTCGCAACAGAATTGACGAGACTCTCTGTCGCTACGCCAAAGTCGCAGAGCTTGATGTTTCCCCTTGAATTTACCAGGACGTTGGAGGGCTTGATGTCTCGGTGCATGATGCGATGGGCCTCGTACAGGTACACTAACCCGCCGAGTATTGACTCCGTGATCTTTCCGAGTACGTCGACCCGAACAGGCCCAAAGTCTTTCGAGATGCGGTCGAGCGACCTGTCGGTTGTGTTAGTAAGAGCTTTTGAGGGATGTGTCCAAGCTCCGCGGCACCTACCCACAATCCATATACTCCATGCAAAGCACAATGTCCCGTGCATCATTCTGAAACGCACCATAAAATGTAATGACATAGGGTGAGCTGCAATCATGGCCAACTTGCAACTCTCGAAGGATCTGTTTGCGAACGTTCTCCTTTGCATCAACTCGTATTATCTGTCAAGAGGGGGGTTGTCAGTATCCGATGTGGGCGTCTAAGCTAGAGAACGCAGGGCTACACACCTTTCTGGCCATAATCACCTTCGTTCCAGCATGCATGACTTTGCTGACTGTTCCTCCATTTCCAGCTCCAAGCTCTTTCAGCACGACCAAATCCTCGCTTCTGAGGTCAAGCTTGAACTCGAGGCCAATCTCTAGAGTGTCTGTTCTGTTGCTATCTGCGTTCCCTAACGCGCCCGGAATTTGTGAGTCACCCTCCGAGGGATTCGATGCTTTTGCAGGAGGGGCGCTCAGTGCAAGCCCCTTGACGTTCTTTCGCTTCAAGGTTCTTGATTTGAATGTGTCCGACATTGTGGTTGTCGAAATGTAGATACCTTCGAGAGGCTAGGTTCGCTGAACAGTGTGAGGCACTTCTGCAAAATTCCGAGCAGATTTCTGAAGCAGTGCAGGTGAGAAGTAATGGAGCGCGGCTATGGGTCTGGTACCGGCGGCTACTGGAGGTGTCCAAGAATAGCCCAAGCCATAGGCCACTTGGAGGCCACTTGGATGTGGACTAGGAAGTCGGGGGGGTCCACGGCGGGAGTCGTGGACTAGATGTTGCAGCCTTGGTCGCAGCCCGTTAGGAGTTTCAGTCGGCCGCTGATCAGGTGGTTGATGGAGCGTAGCGGCGACAAGCACACAACAGTCTGTGAATAGGGACAATGTGATAAGTTTTCAAGGACCAATTGAATACAAGCGTATCTACGCCCACAATAAGGTCACAGAGGAAGACCCATTCATTGGGCGAGCCACAGGTGGAGAGCCGTGTTCTTGGGGCAAGGTCTTAGCCAACTGCAGGTAGGCTTGCGCGGCGTGATACGACAGGTGCCACACTGTCATGCTGATCGAAAGCCTGGTGGACGTGATCTCTCTCGGGCGCCCCTCTTCTGCCGCAACACCCCTGCGATGGCGAGTTAAACTCCTTCCCGAGAAGCCTAATGCGGTCCTGTCTAGCTAAACCCTTTTCGTGGAAAACATTTGCGCCTGCGCAGGTCAAATCGCATTATTTGCCCTGAACCTTCAACAACTAAATCAAATGTTCGCCTGCACACGCTCGTAAAACTGGCTGCCTAATTTTCCTCATCCTCGCCTCCCTCCTTCGTCTCGCCCATCCTTCTCCATAACAAATCATGAGCGCCCGCGAGCTGATTGACGATCGAGCCCTTGAAGACGAGGAAGAAGATGATGAATCATTTGATGAAGAGACTGGCGATGTGAGAGAAAGGCCTAACGGCTCCCGGGCGCACTTTGAAGACTCGTCAGAGGAAGATGAGGATGATGATGACGAGGAGGCCGCCGCAGAGGTGTGTATATAATTCCTATAGCCATCCCACGGCAAATGATCTGACTTTTATCGTGACCTAGGTTGCGAAGGGCTTCATCGTTGACGAGGACGAAGAAGATGAAGAAACTCGGGCTGAGCGAAGACGTGAGAGGAAGAAGCGGCGTCGAGAAGAGCGCGAGCGTGAAGACGAAGGGCTTGACGAAGAGGATCTTGAATTGATTGGGGCAAAACCAGTATACGAACCAGAAGAGCCCAAGTTCAAGCGGCTTAAGCGTGGTCCACGGGAAGAACGAGATGGCCAAACCACTTACGGTGTCAATGACATCTTTCGAGACTCAGACGAGGAAGATGAGGCTGTCGATTACCGGCAACGTCCCGGCCGGCCAGACCGACGGGGGCTTCAAGACGAGTTTGAGGACTTCATTGAAGAAGATGTCTTCTCAGATGAAGAGCGTGAACGAATGCGAGAAGACGAGGAGGTCGCGAGACCCAACAGGAGTCGTCTACCCGACCTGGGTGTGGCCGCTGATGCTGGACTGGATGAAGCAGCGCTCGAGGACTTCAGAGCCGCGTTTGGAGACGGCAACGACTACTGGTTCGCTTTGGAAAAAGAGGATGAAGCGGACGATCGGGAAGCCGAGAAAGACAAACACCTAAATTTGAAAGATGTCTTTGAGCCATCTCAGCTCCAGGAGAAGATGTTGACGGATGAGGACAACGAAATTCGTTTCACAGACGAGCCAGAACGCTTTCAGATTGCACGAAAGCCTTACCGGCATGTCACGCTTACCGAAGAGCAATTCAAAGAGGAACCTGGATGGATTTCAGATCTCATGCTCCCCAAAGCAAAGCTCGCGCCGCAGCTGCACGAACCATTTCGACGTGCTGTTGCTAAAGTGCTTGAGTTTATGGTCACCGACGACTACGAAGTGCCTTTTATTTTCCAAAATCGAAAAGACTACCTAATCCACGCAGAGAGGAAGAATGTGGGCTACGAGGATGATGGGTCGATCCGATACGAAATCGAGGCAAGCAAACTTCTCGTGCAGTCTGATTTGTGGAATATCTTTGATTATGATCTCAAGTTCCGAGGTCTTATGGACAAGCGCAATTCGTTGCAGGCAACCTACGACAGCCTGACTTCAAATTCCATCGCGCCTGACAACATTTTCGAGAAGATGCTACCACAAGCTGCTACGATGGAGGAGCTTCAAGATGTCCAAGACTACCTTTATTTTCAGTATGCTTCTCAACTGAAGGATCTAGCAACCACAGGAAACGGAGATATCAACGGCTTGGGCATGTCTCGAAAGAAAGCGGCCACTCGCACGATATACGAACAAATCCGAAATGGTAGTTTGTACGGCCTCGTCCGAGCATTCGGCATCACCGCCGACGCCTTTGCAGAGAATGCTCTCAAGCTGGGAGGAGCCAAAAACTACACTGACGATCCATCTGACACACCTGAAAACATGGCAGATACCTTTCTGGACGAAGAGTTTGCCACCGGAACTCAGGCATTCAAAGCAGCAAAGGCAATGTTTGTGGAGGAACTTGCCATGAGCCCTAAGATGCGAAAAGTGGTTCGGAAGAACATCTATCAAACTGGGGTCATCGACTGTTTCCGTACAGAGAAAGGCCTTCGTAAGATCGACGAACAGCATCCATACTACGACTTCAAATATCTTCGAAGTCAAGAATTCGGTGCAATTGCTGTACAACCCGAGCTCTATCTCAAGATGCTAAAAGCAGAGGAAGAAGGTCTCATCGAAGTCAAGGTTAGGGTTCAAAACCTTGAATCATTCAAGAAGCAGCTCTACAGGCACATTGAATCGGATAACTACAGTGAAGTTGCTGATGCATGGAATCGTGAACGGAAAGACGTTGTGGATGCAGCACTCGCCAAGATCTTGATTTTGCTGGCTCGCACGGTCAAGGAAAACCTAAAGAATGAGTGTGAAGCGGCTGTAGCGAAGGGCGTCCGGGAAGAATTTTCACGAAGGCTTGATCAAGCACCATATCAGCCTAAAGGCATGAAAAAGGGCACTATTCCGAGGGTGCTGGCAATCTCGAATGGAGCAGGAGTCTCGGGTCGAGATGCAATTTGCTGGGCTTGGGTGTCCGAAGAAGGACGAGTACACGAAAATGGCAAATTTGTTGACCTGGCACCTGGTGACAAAGAACGCTCTCTACCTGATGGAAAAGACGTTGAAGCTTTTGCTGAAGTTATCCGACGACGAGAGCCAGACGTGATTGGGATTTCAGGATTTTCACCGGAGACCCGGAAACTGTACAGCCAACTCACAACCATTGTCAAAGACAAAGATCTTCGGGGCGCCATTTACGAAGACGACGACGGTCGAGAGAAAAGCGATTTGCTTGAAGTGGTCATCGTCAATGACGAGATCGCCAGATTGTACCAGTCAAGCGACCGCGCCAAGCTAGAACATCCTAGTTTTGCCCCTTTGACGCATTACTGCGTTGCTCTTGCAAGATACATGCAAGATCCCCTCAAAGAGTATGCTGCCCTTGGCAGCGACATCACCTCAATTGCGTTCACGACAGGGCAGCAACTCTTGCCACAGGAGAAGGTAAAGCAAGTGCTAGAGAATGTGCTTGTGGACTACGTCAACATGTGTGGTGTGGAACTCAATGATGCAGTTGCCGACTCCTATATTGCAAATCTATTATCGTACGTTGCTGGACTAGGGCCACGCAAAGCCCAACAATTGCTCAAGGTCATCAATCTCAATGGTGGGACGGTGGGTACTAGAGAAGAGCTTCTCGGGGTGAATAATACCCATGCAGCGATGGGAATTAAAGTCTGGAACAACAGTGCCAGCACCTTGTACCTCGACTACGATCCTACAGAGTCTGAATCCGAGTATCTCGACAATACCAGAATACATCCCGAAGATTACGATATCGCACGAAAAATGGCCGCTGACGCATTGGAACTGGATGAAGAAGACATCAAAGCTGAGGTCGACGAGAACGGTACCGGTGCTATTGTGAGGAAGCTGATCAAGGATGACGCCCAGGAGCGTGTCAATGATTTGATTTTGGAAGAATATGCCGAACAACTTGAACGAAACCTCAATCAACGCAAGCGAGCTACACTCGAAAATATCAGAGCAGAGCTTATCGAGCCTTATGAAGAGCTCAGGCAGGCTTTCATCACAAGCATGCCTTCCGAGGATGTCTTTACTATGTTCACCGGTGAGACACGTGAGACACTTGATCGAGGAATGATTGTACCAATTCAAATCAAGAGGATCACTGATGACCATATTGACGGCAAACTCGATTGTGGAATTGACGCATTTGTGGGAGAGGCGGACCTGACTGACCGGTTCGATGTGTCAGTCAAACAGCTCTACTCTGTACACCAGACAGTGCAGGCCAAGATTCTGCAATTGGACCGGAAACATTTCACCGCCACATGTTCACTTAAGGAGGATCAGCTGAAACGCCCATATCGGAAGTTTCACGATCGACAATATGATGAATGGGATGACAGAGAGGAGGCGGCTGATAAGAAGCTACTCGAAGAGAAGACCGACGGTGGTGGTCGAGCTACTCGAGTTATCAAACATCCACTTTTCCGAGCTTTCAACGCCGCCCAAGCTGAGGAATACCTCGGTTCGCAGAACCCTGGAGATGTGGTTATCAGACCATCTTCGAAGGGGGTGGATCATCTCGCCGTCACGTGGAAAGTAGCCGATGGCATCTTCCAACATATTGACGTACTGGAAATGGACAAGGAGAACGAGTTTGCTCTTGGCAAAACGCTCAAGATTGCCGGTCGCTATACCTACTCTGACTTGGACGAGTTGATTGTGCTGCATGTGAAAGCCATGGCCAAGAAAGTGGACGAAATGATGACACATGAGAAGTTCCAGAGGGGTAGCAAAGCTGACATTGGTAAGTTGGACGACATAAACTCCATGATGAGGCTAGTAATTCGCTAACCAGAATGATAGAACGATGGTTGACTACCTACACGGAAGCGAATCCGAAACGCTCAGTATACCAGTTTTGCATCAACCCCAAACACCCAGGATACTTCTTTTTGTGCTTCAAGGCCGGGCAGCACGCCAAGTTGATGAATTGGCCGGTAAAGGTGATTCCTCAAGGGTTTGAATTGCAGCGGAACCCGTACCCGAGCATGAGGGATCTGTGCAATGGTTTCAAACTTCTCTTTGCGAACATGCAGAATGGTATTCGGCGGTAGGGGCATTGCACCTTGGCTTAATTCGGCGCTGCTTTACTTTCGGAGGCGGATTCTGACGCCAAAAAGTTATGGATGCATCTTGGATGAGGCCTTGCGATTTCATCGATGTCATTATCTATCTCTTTTTGAGAGTCCACAGATGCAGAAATAGCAGTGATCACAAGCATTTCGCATCATGTCTTTGACTCTTTCCTAATAGCTTGCCATTTGTGAACAGCCTGTGGCCCCTTGCTGAGCAGGAGATGCCCTGGTTGTCGTGTTGTCAAATGATCACCCCTGCTCCTCAATTGGTCAGTCATTCCAGCTGAAAGGTTGGCAGTGTTGTCGTCTCTTTCTGTACGAGTTGCTAACACTGGAATGTTTCAACTGCTCAAAGGCTGTCGAGATGGGCAGAGTTTCCTGCGGTTGGCAGCCTTCGAAAGAGCGCAGTCTGACGCGTTGTTAAGTGCTTTGCTGAGAGCCTCGAATACAAGGTGGTCCTGCTTCGCTGCCTTAACGGTGAGAAGGCCCGAAGCTTCATAACTGCAAGAATTCTTCTTCGCGGACCCGTTCGAGTTTCAGAGGCTGGTTTTTGGTAGTTCAACGAAGTACAGCAGCCACAATCTTCTTTCTTAGGATAATATCTGCCGATAACATCCCACCCCCATCCTCGTCGTCCATCATCTCAACATCGGCATCCAAACTTGCGTCGTAAGCCTTCGTTACGGTTTCTTCATCCACCTTCACTCCTTCCTGCGCCAGTATCTTAATACAACCCGCCAACCGCGCAATCTCCCTTCGCGTCTCCGTAGCAATTTCATCGTTCTGACTCGAGTATATCGAATTCGACACCGCCTCGTCCAAGTTGGAAATACTGATTCCAGCCTTCCTTCCTTCCACCTGCCCATCATCTCTTGCTTCAGCATGTTTGCTTAACCAGATATACCCATTCACTCCCAACGCGATATCCACCTCTCCACCCCCGTTCGCTGCTGGCACTGTCCACACCTGTCTCCGACTCCGCACCACGCCCGCCCCACTACTCCCACTGACTGCCAAAAACACCCCATTCCTTAATTTCCCATACTTCAGACTCCTTGTGTGTAGTGTCGCCGATCCATCTGAGCTCCCTATTTGCTGCACCTCGGCGACCAATAAATCGCCTTCCTGAAAATATTGCCGCATCTGTAGCTCATCGGCCGTCGTGCGCCGGCGCAGCACGCCTCCAGGTAGATTGATTGAAGATAGAGGTAGTTGTGCGAAAAGCGGGGCCGCCACGTCAACTTTCCAGCGATTCTTCTGGACCTCGACGATGCGGCCGACGACGAGGTCGCCAATCTCGGGCGTATAGCGGGCGCGGAGAGGAAGGACGGAGAGGAGCTTGTTGGTTTTGAGGACTGTGCCAGCAAGGGTCGCGGTTATGGATGGATAGATGGAGGTGTTGTAAGTGCCATGGCCACTGCAGAGTAGGCTGCTTTAGTATTTTCCGTGAGACATAGGGTTGTTGGGGAGAGAGGTGTACCGCATCCATTGGGGTTCATCTGTGATTTGTTCGCCGGGTACGACGGTGCTATTCGAGGTGAGCTTCATGCGCTTTGAGGGTCGGCCGCCGTCTTCGAGCATGGAGGCATCGCCGTCGGAGTCGTAGTCTTCATTTTCGGGTAACGGCGCAGAAGAGTCGTCTTCGAAGCTTGGAGGTAGGATAATGATGCCCATACTCTGAAAGGCATCGAGGCAAAACTGACTTTGTGGAAATATTTGTGTGTATCTTCGCGTCGAATTCGCGGCCCTACAATATATGCTAGGTACTTTTGAATTGGTGGCAGAAAACGGCCGTTTTGGGGGCCGTTTTCGGCACCCTTTCCATCAGAGCCTAAGCGCCTGGCCGCTTTAACCTTTTTTCAGGCTTCTCCCGCCAAGCGTTCCAAGGCTTCAACGGCAGGCCTGCTCACCTTTTCGACATCTTTTCTTATTCCCTCACTTCTGCAGAGGGGCCTATTCCGGCTCCTCGAGCCCTTTTCCCAAAATGGGCTTCTCTCCGACCTACCTGCGGGTCCTGACTCGTAGTATATATGGGACCGTCTTCCCAACCGGCCTTCGCCCTTGCCTCCCTCCTCGTCCTCCCCTCTTCGTCCTCTCTTAAGTTCAGCCTTAAGTCATGAATGCACCACCATTTCAAACACTCCATGTGTCTCCTCGTCTACATTGGACAGACCTTGTGTCCCGTGAAGAGACATTAGCGAGATGGGAGAAATTTCAGAAGGTTGGTTGGCGTCCGCCGAACCATAAACCCAAAACAAAATGAGACGATCTCCCTCATGAGGGTAGAGCCCGGAATGACACATCGGCACCGGCTGCAGGCATAGTTGAAAATCTAGATGTGTGTACCAAATTTTTCCCCGTAGAGCCTCATGCACAGGCTTGGTATCAACTGGTCAATTCCTCGCGCAATCTTCAATCACGATATGAACTTGATTTCCAGGGACTGCCATTTTAAGTTTCCAATAACTAGATGGTCATGAGCCAGTTCGGCGCTACTAGTTACAGCTGGGACCGCCATACCCCCAACCCTTTTTCACGACCTTGGCAGAGAGCCTCTCTTGTGATCCCGAAGGGTGTGGCAATTGGGCTTGACAGTCGTGGCAATTGGCCTGGGTAAACGCCAAGACTCGTGAAAATCATAGATGCCTGCCCCCCATAGTAAAATTCAAGCCTGTTTGACTCTTCCAATATACTTCCATGCGCACATTCAGGAAGGCACTCCTGGGTTTATTCGCAGCAACTACTATGGCCCTCGCTACTGTCAGTATTGTTCATGATCTCACCAACAGCACGTTCAGAGGCTTTGTGGAGGAGAATGATATGGTACTTGTCGGCTTCGTTCTGCCCTTCCTACCAGTCTCCCAGAGATTTTCACGAGAATACCAAGAGGTATAAGTCGCACCTATATGTGCAGATGCTCGAAAGGCTGACCATGGAGTGTTTATATAGGCAGCCCGAGTATTGCATGGCTCTGGAGTTCAATTCGCGACAGTCGACTGCGTAAAAGAGACTGAGGTGTACAAAGAATTTGAGTTCAGCCGATGGCCAACAGTCAAACTTTTCCGGGGCTTTGACAACGTCAAGCAATATGAAGGAGCCTGGAAAACGTCGGAGTGAGTACTCAGCTTCGAATTTCCCCGATTATGTGAATGAGCTGACAGCCGAAGCATTGTTTCATACGTGACGAGGCAATCCCTACCAACCATCTCTACAGTCACTGCAGACTCACTGCAAGGCCTCAAAAGCACAAGCAACGTCGTGGTCGTCGGATATTTCGCACCTGATGACAACATCTCACCCGAAGCCTTTACATCAGTTGCAGAGGCTATGCACGAAGACTACGTATTCGGCATCACACACGATGACGCTCTAGCAAAGAAGGAACAAATCAATGTCCCAGGCATTGCCTTGTACAAGAGCTTTGACGAGGGGAAGAACGCCTTTGAGCTGACACATGATAGCCAGGCTATCTCCACTTTTATAAAGGCTGCCGGTACGCCTTTGGTGGCTGAATTTCACCCTGAACTTCATTTCGGCTATATCGATGTAGGTCTCGAAAGCTATGACCAGCCTATTCCAAGAACTAAATATGCGCTCTAGACTGGACTTCCACTTGCCTACATCCTCGCCGAGACTGCCGAGGAGCGAGCTCAGCTCTCTAAAACAGTGGAGCCGTTAGCTAGGAAATACAAGGACAAGATCATTTTTGGCACAGTTGATGTCGGAGTCTTTGATTCACTAGCGGACGATCTGCACCTCGAGCCTGATAAGTGGCCAGCCTTTGCTATCAGAGAACCCATCAAGGGGCAACGCTTTCCACTCAATCACTGCCAACAGCTGTCGGAAGAGGTTCTCAACACATTCGTCAAACGCTTCATCGATGGCAAGCTTAAGCCGGCTATAAAGTCAGAGCCTATACCTGAGACGCAACAAGGACCTGTCACTGTCATCGTCGGCCATACCTACGACGACCTTATAATCAACAATGAAAAGGACGTTTTGGTTGATTATTACACACAATGGTGCGGTCCTTGTAAGGCAATGGCTCCTACCTACGAAAAGCTTGCCAATCTCTATGCCTCGAACTCGACCAGCAGAGATCGAGTCACAATTGCGAAGATAGATGCGGAGGCCAATGATGTCCCGGGCGACATCCGAGGCTTCCCAACATTCAAACTCTTCCCAGCTGGTTCCAAGGAGTCACCTGTGCTCTATGATGGTCCATGGACTGTCGAGGATTTTGCTAACTTTGTCAGAGACAATGGCAAACACAAGATTGATGTACTCTTGAAGAACAATACGAACGATTCAACAATGCTCCATGAGGAGCAGCCTGTTCCGCAAAGGACCGGTGTGAAGGCTGTTTCAGAAATTGGCGATTGTAAGAAATAGATGGGGCAAGACTCTACAAGAAAAGAGCCCGATACTTCTCAGATTGTTCTGGCTGAAATGCTCGGGAGCGCGCCAGCAGATCATGATGAACTCTAGGGAAAAATATTCTTCTCTTGAGCTTTGAAGCTTCGGATTTATGATTTTCGCCATTAGGATGAACAAAAGGTCTGATGATTGTGATACTCGTCTTCTTTCGTATGTCAGTGGTCCGCCATCTTCATTGGTTGGGCCTGTTGCGCGCAGCAGACAAGTTTACATAGAATTGGAAATGATGGAAGTACTGCTTGCTATCTTTCTACCTGAGGAAAGGAGGACGTTTATACAGACGTCCGATCTACCTTGATCTCGTCAGCTAGGACCTGCCCAGCTGAACCCTTAGCTTGCACCTAGGTGGCAGGCGCATACCTAGATAGCAGGCGCTCACCTAAGTGGCTTGGTCGTGGCCCTCAGCCGAAGCCGCCAGCAACGCGTTGCCGTACCCTCCTCCCTGCGCGTTGACGTCGGCCCCGCTCTCGAGCAGCCGCTGGCGATTTGGTCGTGGTCTTTGGCAGAAGCCGCCTGCAGCGCGTTGCCGTACCTTCCTCCCTGCGCGTTGTCGGCCCCGCCCTCGAGCAGCCACTAGACGATCCAGTCGTGGCCTCCATATGAAGCCGCCTGCAGCGCGTTGCCGTACCAGCTGCCTCTCCAGAATCTTTCAGCACCAACATCAGTGCCTAAACCCCTGCCTTTGACGATTTTGCGCTCGCCCTATGGACCTGGCCCCACATCAACCGCAATCAGGACGGGTTCTTCGGATGTACTCAACGAAATGTGCGAATGAGATCGACAAAAAAGCGGGCTTGTGTCATGCCATGACAAGCTATGTCTATGGTTGTGGTCCATGTTGTGAGCGGAACTCGCAACATTCTAGTCTTTTTGGGCCGCATGGCCGGCTATGGGCCACGCCTTACAGCTTGTCCCGTCCACGAGGAATGCTTCGCCTAGATAGGAGGCGTTCACCTAAGTGGCAGGCGTGCACCTAGATAGTAGCCGTTCACCTAGGTAGCAGGCATGAACCCAGGTGGTAGGCGCACACCTAGATAGTAGGCACTCATCTAGGTGGCAGGCGTCCCAGGTGGCAGGCTCTCACCTAGGTGGTAGGCGCATATCGAGATGTCAGGCGTAGATCTAGTAACAGGCGTAGACCTAGGTGGCGTATATATCTAGACGTCAGGTATACATCGAGATGCTAGACGTTCGCAGGCGTACGTGGACCAAGATACAGGCGTAACAAGCAGGTGTTGTTGGAGCAATTGGTCATTTGTGATGGAGAAAATTGACGATTGACCCACCGTAGATTAGCCACCTACGGCGGTCCATAAGGATTTTATCTCTTAGCGCAAAACCTCATATTTCGCATTTTAAGATTATGAGGTAAACTGCATGCACTTAATTCGCTTCTACGGCACTCAGCCAAATGATACTCCTATTTCCACCTCGAATGTCATGTCAACGTGTCCATGTGCGACTTGTCAGCCGATTTAGTGCGGTCCGGGTGGGCTTAAGAGGCCGAGCAGGAATGGGCACGGCCTCGCGAGGAGCGTCTGGCAGGGATGCGCATTTGCGAATTCTAAACCATTTAAAACCGTATTTTTCAATCTTGTGACGGAAATTTAAAATAGATTTCATGCCGGAGCGGGATTATCGTATTAGTCCGGATGCCAAGACCAAATTTTGGCCCTCGGCTTGTCGCGAAATTTCTGGCTGCCTCTTGCTAAGCTCTCATAATGACGATGACGACGATGAGGACCTGATTCTGTGTAGATACAATACAATGGGCACAGGCACAGAATACATTTCAAGTCATTCGAAATGTTTTCAAAGCGCATCCCGGGCGTCTGGCCGCCCGGGAAAGCCCGCACAGCGTTGAACCTTGTCATGAATTCAACCAGGATCGCCTAACCTCCCCATGGGGAATGGCCTAGTCTTGGCCCTGCGATGACCCATTTTTGCTCTCACTCTCTGGCGAACTCTGGAGAAACTGGTCTATCTGGTGTGGTGGGGTGCATCCGACCCCTATCATGGTGTGCTAGTGTGGAGTGATCATTCAAATAGCTGACATAGCCCAGAGACAGACAATCAAGCATTCTCTCCCAGTCCTTCCTCAGTTGTTGTTGTCCACGGACCAGCCTTTTGCCTCACCTTATCCCACGACACTAGATGAGGGTCTTCGTCCAGAACACTGTTACGTCCTACAAACCAAAAGAACCACGAGCAACAGATCTAAACCATGGTGCCACTCGTGCTCGCCTTGCTCGGCTTTATGCTCGCGTTCTGCAAGCTGTCACCAGCATCCAAATCAACGAAGGTGTGGTCGATATTATACCTAACTATTCTGGCCTCTTATGTCTACAACCCTGAGACATTCAAAGCTATCTCCGTCTCCATCAGGGACTATATCGTCGAGGAACCAGGTAAAGCAGCACTCATTACCGTCATTATTGGGGTTCCGTTGAAGTACGTCCAACGCAAACTCCGTTTTGCCCGCCTGAATGCCATCAAGTGGAAATTTGGCTACACAGATGACCCTGCATCATGGGAGAACATGACTATCGAGGCGGCACAGGAGATCGAATCGAATATGGCTGAAGTGAGTATACATTTGGAACCGCTTGACTCATGTTTCTTGTCCCTGAACATACCGGACTTAAGACCGGAAGATTGATCGCCACAAGGAACTTGACTAATTTCAGCTTCCTCTAGTGGTGAGTGTGAATTCAGGACGCACCCTGGTTCTGGCAGCTACGGCTGGGATTTCCGACTGAGAGCACGAATATCTTCAAGCTCAAGACCCTGATGCTAACCGAATGCACAAGGGAGTTCCCACGTCTCTGGCAATTTGGCTGGATCTCTGACTTCTTTCGGGTATCTCGTCATAATCCCGTGGACTGAAGCGTATGGCTGACAGATGATTGGACTTCTACCAACCCAGGTGTCTCTCGAACGATCAACGCTTCTGGCCACTTAATCAACGAGGACAAGAAGATTGAGCACCAGCGCATGCAAGCCACGATCCATCTCATGACCGCATTCGTGGCCTACAAAGTGAAGTCTCACAACCACAGTCTCGTAATAGCTCGCATCAATGAGCATGTAAGTGGAAATAACAAATTCTGTTTACAGGTCATGAACTAATATGATGGACACAGCACCACCGATACGGCATCAAGATCAATAGCGATGATATGTTGTATCTCATCATTCACTTTGGCCTGGCTCCCGTGCCTTGGATTAACCGATTCGGGTACCGCAAGCTCGAGCCCTTCGAGGTTCATGCAATGTAAGTCTTCGACCATCGATGAAGTGTGCAAACCAAATTGGTGACTCATTCGTCAGTTGGGTATTATGGAGAGAGCTTGCATGCCGTATGGGTGTTAAGTATATTCCAAGAGATCTCGAACAGGCCATGGAATGGCGCAAGGTGCGGACTAAACCATTGATGAATCTTTATGTGGAGTGGGCTAACAAGAAGTAGAACTTCGAGAAGACCTTCAGATGGCGTGAAGATGCCAACGAGACCATGGCCATGGCAATGTTGAATCAGGTCCTCTACCCTGTCCCAGGCCCGTTAAAGAACTTAGTTGCTCGTGTTTTTGTCTCAATCGTGGATTGGGACAGTAAGTATAACTCTGTTGTCCTTCCCCATGAGTAACTTGCTAAGGTGTTGATGCGTTTAGTCGTGTACTATTGTCGTATGTACATACTTTCCATCCAGGTTCGCTCCCGGCGGACCAATCGCTAACGATGTTTCCTCTTCAGAACTCGAAAAGCTGCACCCATCTCCGTTTATTCGCGAGGTTGTTTTCGACATCTTCCGTCTTTGTGGCTGGTTGATCCGCGAGTTTGGCCTTCCTCGACTCAGCCCTTACCAGAGATCTCCACCCGAACCAAACAAGGAGGTGAGTCTCATTGTGGGCACTGGCAGCATGATATCTCCACAGATCCTGATTTGGGTCATAGGGCAAGATGAACTTCGGCCACACCCCTTATGACACCATGCCCTGGTGGCAAGAAAGATCTTTTTGGAACCTCTGGGGTCCGCGTGCCCTTTTTTGCCGTCTCCGAGGCCTTCCGCTTCCCAGCAGCGAATTCCAGTGCGAAGGCGTACCCTTCGAAGCCATGGGTGCTCCGCACAAGCACCCAGCGACGCAGTCCGCCACTGAGAAGAAGGTTCGCGAGAACGCTGCTCTCTTGGAGAATGCGCCGTACGGCTATCGCCCCGCCATCGGCTTCCAGGCCAACCGACTCATCCCGCCCATCGACGGGCCGACGTACGGGAGCGATTCGAACACGTTTCCAGAAGGCACGCCAACTACGCCCAATAGTCCGATTCGTTTTACAGGGGAGTACGAGCGCCGAGGTGGAGGGTACTCTAAGATTGGAACGATCGAAAAGCCGGAGGATGTCATTCATTTCGATGGCAAAGAGGCGGCACAACAAAAGGCTACAACGAATACGGTGTAGAGTATCGGCGTGCTGCACGCGTTCCAATCTGCGTCAGTGCTCTCGGTCACTGCCTAGGTGAATGAACTGTGATTTCACGAAGGACTTGTTGGCATTCGAAGGGTCCTGGAGATCGTTAGACTATACTTTTGCTGGCGGTACAATGTCATTCCTGAACCCCTTGACAGGCGTACGGTAGGTCACGATGTCTTTTACAAGGCTTGACGGCCTTGGCGAGGCCTACGATCACAGAACTGGAGTGACTTTGATACGTGACGTCGGGGAGGTTCTGTAGTACCTAGCTACCTAAAAAGCTTAGCAAATAACCAAAAGCGAATGATGGAAAAGTCAACAGCTCTTTGTTACTTGTGTACAGACGATACAAATGAAGCAGTGCTGGCAATTATCCCATCCGATCATAATCCGGTTATGATCTGATGATTACGTAATCATCCCATCGTAGGCCTCGTAGGATACCATCTGGATGGCCATCCGGATGGTATAGAGTAACGTGACCGCGCATGGTGTTGAGAAATGGCGGTGTAGCCGAAATACTCCTAGCCCTTACTTAGGGGTGCTGAACGCAATGTACCAGTTCGAGACAACACTAGATCTACTAATGACATCCTTAGGTGGATACATCATGGCCCGATGGACAGGCATCAGTGCCGGTGTGGTAGGAGCTGGGCGCAGACACTCCAAACCTACCCTGTGAACAACCACTTTCTTACGGGCTTTGATTTGACACAGATGTACCGCCAATGTCTGGTTTGCACACTCGAGTGTTCAACCACTGAACTGAACTAGATTCGATATGCGCTCTATGACGCGTAAAATCAAAAGGGGGGACCATATACTAACCCCCCAGTTTCTTATAGGTAGCACGGGCTTTCCACCACGAAACTCTGAAGTAGAATATTGAGGTAGGGGGAAGCTAGAGCCATACATTTGCGATAAAGGAGTAGCTCAATAGCAAGAATTTTGCAATTCATGGTCGGGCACCCCTTAACGATGTCCTGGGCTGCTCTGCTTGTAGGTTTCAAAGCAGTTTCTCCTCTACAAACTGCTTGACATCCAAAAAGACTTGCTTCGCAGCGGGATAGTGGTCTTCCGGAAAGGGTAGATACGCATGCGAAGCACCTGGATAGACTTTCACAACCGTCTCAGCACCCGCCATCATCCACTTGCTACTCATGAAGATGGTGTCGTCCAGCAGTGGGTCCATCGTGCCGACAGTGAATAGAGCGGACGGGAGCTCCAGCCCCATTAGATCGGCATACAGAGGTGACACGTTGGGGTCCTTCAGATCCTCGGCTGACATGCCAGGACAGAAGTCCGCCAGGTGCGTCTTGACAATTGCCATATCGATGAGCAGGGTCCGGGAAGGCTTGAAGTTGGAGACGCTCGGTGTGGAAGAAAGGTCATAGCAGCCGTAGTGGAGGAGCAAGCCTTTCAGCTTGAACGATGAGTATTTTGGAGAGCGTAGCAAGTGCAGTACCGTTAAGATGGACAGGTGGGCACCAGCGCTTTCTCCGCCTATAAAGGCCAATTCAGCTCCGAAAGTTGACTTGGCGTTCTCGGCGAGCCACTCAGCGGCATCGAAGCAATCGCGTGGACCTGCTGGAAAGGGATCTTCTGGAGCTAGTCGGTAGCCGATGCTGATGACGAGAAGGGAGCTGCCGTCTGCGATCTTCTTGAGGACGGGGTCTTGCCCGTCCTCGGAGCCGATGTTCCAGCCGCCCATGTGCATGTGCATCATCACGCCTTTGACGGGAACATCGGGCTCAGGCCTGAGGATGCGGCAGGGGATAGTGCGGCCAATATCTCGAGATGGGATAGAGAAGCTCTCTGCACTATCCAGTAGTGTAGGCTGTGGAATGGATGTCAGGCCGGCTTTGATCATCTGGCGGTATTTAGTTGCCCCGACCTACCAGATTGTCAGTAAGCTGCTCTGGAGTCCGGAAGCGGGCCAAGAATCAAATTACTTCATGCAAATGTATGCCTCCAGCTGTCTTATCCATCAAGACTTCGTTGAAGGCCGCGGTCTCTGCCGATATAGCAGATGGCAGGAATTTGGAGACATTGAATACAACATCACTTTGCAGAGCGCCCATTCTGCGTATAAGACCTCAGGATGGAATAGAAAGGAAGAGTTGCGAAAGAAAAGGTGCACAAAGCAAGAACGTCAACAGCCTTGCCGATGGGAAAGGGATGGCTACGAGAGTGATGTCCCAGCTGCAAAGCCACAAGGTCCGCTGTGTCGTGGAGAGCGTCGTATGCAGGCCCAACCTGACCATATATGTTTAAAGGAGTTCCTGAATGCGTGGCCATACAAGTTTCTTGGCTCGTTGGTGGGGCAGTGAACCCGGCTGTTGAAACGTATCCGACTTAAGTCCGCATCGTAGACTGTAGGTCGGAGCTGTGTGTCGAGTGAGTAACGATTTGAAGAGAGGACATTATTTGCAGTTCGTAAATAAGCGTGTACGATGGAAGAACACTTCCCCTGACAGATCTAGAGCCCTGCTCTGACTGGCCAAGTTATAGGAATGGCCCTGGCCATTGGATGAATAACGAGCTTAGGGTACTCGTTGCAAACGCAGTCAACAGAAGAAACACTCCTAATGGATGCAAATATGCAGGGGAATGTTGAAAAAGACCGCCAACGCTGTTTGAGGCCAAAGGCCAAAACTGCAGCGGGTCTGCACTGGTTCAGAGGAAGTGGTTCGTGCCCGACAATAGATCAGTCAGTTCAAGCGAGAAGGAGATCTAATCACTGTGAGTACAGATGCATCAACCAGAGTTGTCCAATTCCCTTCCCCGTTGTAAGCTTGCCTTTCCTTGCGGCTCTAACAGCAGAATGACCACTAGAAGACCAGCGGCGAGGAACAAAGCCCCCGCTCACGTAAACAGGCGCCGAAGTCTACAGGTTTGCAAACATGGCGATAATTGGCTGCGGAAGAATTTAACCTTGCCATAGCGACACTGGTTGTGAGGAACGGCGAGCCAGCCCATAGCCATAATCCCGAAGACTCTATTTGCCGTTGCCGTCACCAGCGTTTGAGATAGGAGTGCAGCCCACGCGAACTTATGTGATAGGTCAGTCGCCTGGCTGTCTATCAAATTGATCATCACACCTTGTCCGAGGGCTGATCGGTCTTGTTATCTGCATCCCTGCTAATCAATCTTCGAGAAGCAGTGTTGTGGAGCAAAACCTTACATGACAGCCTAAACAGTCGACTAGTGCCAGATGCCGCGTTTGAAGGCAACGCTTTGTAAGGTGGTTGAACGTTGTAATGGTGGAAATGGAAAGTCAATTGGGCTACTTATCGGGCACAATAGCAACCCAAAGATGGTACCATATCTGCGGCGCGGCATTTGGACGCAAGACACAAGGTGAGTGGAAGTGTTCCATTGTTACTGCTATAATCAGGCGTTCCGGAGGTCACACTCACCACGAGTTGACGAAAGCGTGCGAATCGACACAGCCCCTGCTTTCTCTCGTATGCCTCCAGCGACCTCTCGAGTGTTGCCTTCGCGGCCTGCCCAACTAGAAGTCCTTCAGAATACCATTCCTCTTCTCCCAAGCTGCCTTCCTCAATTCCTCTAGTTCTGCTTCCTTCTCAGCTATCTTTGCATCAAGCTTTGCGAGGAGAGGATCGCCTGCCATGGCCTCTTCTATAGCCTTGATTTGTACCTTGAATTCCTCCTGCTTTGTCTTGAACTTCGAAATCGAGGCGTAGAGTGCTAGTGTACACCAGACGCATTTTTGAGTGGCACCGAAGGAAGGATGAGCAATAGTGAGGCTTCCGCAACTGAGCTTGCCCCATGGACAAGGTAACTCGCAGGATTGCCACTCAAGTAGTTTGTCAGGGTTGTGGATGAGGTTGACGACGATGTCTTGGTGAGGGTGAGGACAAACTGACAGTTCGTAGCGACACATGTTGACTGGTTGGACGCTGAATCTGGACAGAAGTTTGAGATTTTAGAAGAGGTGGTATGGTGGCAGAAATGGTGTTTAAGAGGGCCGCCGTTGAGTTGTGGGTGTAGTTGTCTCAGGAGCAATTTCGGCCTTGACCAGAAGTTGATGGAAGGAACGACCAAACGGGCAACTATCAGCAGATGCGGGAGTGTGATAGCGCTCTTCACTTTCCATCTTCATTGCTTTCTTACAAATTCACGCATTCTCCACCTCTGATTATCTTCACGGCTCTTCTGTAAGTTACCAAGCTGTACATGTCCTCCATGCTTATCTTCATCGCTTTGGCATTCATGCTCCGACCAACATGTGCTTCGGACAGCGCGATTATTGCGTTTACTGGTGTTGGCAGCCAAGGACCCAGGCGCAAGCAATGTCCGAGAGGAGATTCTCGAAAAGTTCAGGAGCGAGCAGAGGAATCGGTATCGGCGTCCACCTCTAGCTTAGCCGGTACAGGCACATGCATCAAAGACACAACCGCCGAGTCACCTTGAAAGTGGGCAACTGGAGACTGCCATTTTCCGGCTCCCTTGACTGACTCACAACTGGCAGTAAGTTCAGGTATGTCTGATTTGGAAACACATCGATAACGGGTAACACAAGACAACAATGAATGTGACTTTCCCTACCATGCACAAGGCTTGTCAGCGACACGTTTGGAAGATATGATAGGCGGCCTGTTGGTGACTTGTCCTGCTTGTCAATTTGCAGTGATGAGGGAGCTTTTTGGTCTATAAGTTTGGTCTACTAGGGGAGCAAAGTCCGCCTGTACATACCCAACCCATAGCAGCAGTACACAACGGTCCAACCCCAAATCCATACCGCAGCGAGACTTCCTCTACCACGTATCCCATCCAGCTAAACGCAGAACGTCAACGTCATGTGCCAGCATCACATCATGCTACATCGAAACTGTGACCATACCTTCCACGCTACAGCGCCTTGCTCGAATGTCTTGAACCACAAACACTGTAGAGATCCACCAGAGAAAAAGTTCCCAACCTTCTCCTGGTCCGAGCATGATATTGATATGCAAACCGACTGGTGTGCCAACTGTGCACCTATCGCCCTGAGTGTATCGGCGGGACTGGCAAATCGAGGACTCGAGAAGGAGATATTGGAGAAGTTGACCACAGCAGGAGTAAGGAGGCAATTGTCTGATAAGGTTTCCGGCCTGTGGTTTGCAGGGACTGGCTCTGAATATCAGACGTGCACTTGCTGCTCGAAGATGTCGGATGGATGCGACCTCTGAGGATTTGGAAGAACCACTGGATTGACTGTAGCAACAGGTATCACTACTAGCTCACCAGTAGCATTTGCGGCCGGCGGGAAGTCTAGTAGCTCCTGAATGGCCCGCAACAATTCCAGCTTTCATATCCCCATTAGACTTATGGCACTTGCTTCTCCTCAGTCATCTTCAGAGATGATCAGAATTGCCCATGACGCATTGTTCCAGCTCCATTTGTAATGATACTTTTCCTAATTTATGGCCCTTGCTCGACCCTTTGTCGACAATGCTCCTAAAGCTCCGGATCGCCCTTATGGAAGATGTGTTGGTTCACACTCTTTCACTGACCCATATTGCGGCTTTGCAGCCAGACCTGATGACATTCGTCAAGAGCCCGTATGGCTGTGCTTCTTTGGCATCATTCTCGACAGCATGATCAAGATGTTCCAACTCCTCGTCTCTTATTTTCTTGATTGTCTCAAGCAGTTCCAGGAGCTCCGGATCAAATTCTTCTCCCTTACTCTTGAGCTCTTGCATCCACTTGAGCAACTCCCTCACTTGGCCGTTGTAATGGTTCCCAATCTCTGTCTCTACGGCCTCTGTGCAAGCCATTGCAGCTTCCCGACCCATCATGCCAGTCGACCAGCCTAGCACCGTTGCGGCTGCTTGCCACACTGGGTACATGGCAGTGGGCCGTACCCTATGTTTCGCTAGAAGCTTGTTGAAGGTAGCGAAATGTCCGGCTTCTTGATCGTACATATGCTTCATGAGAGGTCTTAGGTGAGGATGGGACTTGACAATTGGAGGTGTTTGGGCAGTGTAGATTAAGGTGGCGGCAAGTTCTCCAGCTTGATTGACTCGGAGAGCACTGTCCAGAAACTGTCGTTGCTCTTGGGACAGGATGGTCTTTGTCTCGTTGTTATTGGTGGCTTGGTCATTGGTAGGCATACGGCCTGCCGAAGTAGATGCGCTTCGATGTTGGGCATGCGTTATACATCTTGGAGCAAGAAAATCTCGTTGTAAGGGTCTGTTTAGCCGCTGAACGCGACATAGCCTCTTCAGTGCCCTACCCACTTCCATCTCCTCGACAGTGGTCGTTTTAGCAGGGACAGAAGTAGAGGCTTTTCCGTAGTTCGCCTCGACTTTCAATGCCGTTAATGATATCTTTCCGAGCCAGTCTGTTTTCGTTATAGCGGTTTCGCAGGGGGCCATCGCCTTGGCATGCCGCTGCTCCTTCGACAAACATGAGTAGCCCAACGAGTTGTCGAACACCACTCAAGGACAGTAGATTGGCATCATTGAGGGCCTTCACTGTCTCCATTTGCCTTCTCATTAGACTTCACTTCTTGTCTCCGTTCGATTTTGCCTGAACTACTTACTTTACTGCCGTTGCCCGTCCAATTATGTTACTGGGAAATTTCGCCTCATACTGATGAGGACCTTCAACTCGTTCAACTTCGAGGTCTTTCTTTCTTCGCCTTGAATTCACCCTCTCAAGAGTGCCTGTTCTAGTTGAAGCCTAATTACGGTTCGAATTGAACTCAGGCCAAGCCTTACCTGCAGACCGACGTACCTCGAAAGACTGAACACCTGTCAACCTATTCACCATGGCCGACTTGGACGCAGAGCTTCTCGCACTTGCCGGAGGTGATGAATCCTCCGGCGAGGAAAGCTCACCTCCACCTAAACAAAAATCACCATCACCCAACCGACCAGTCAAACGAACTCGCGATTCACCGGCTCCAGACATGGCTCGCAAAGGAACTGCGAAGCCCATTAGAAAAGCTCGACGACGCAGAGATGATTCTGACGATGATCAAGTGTATGTGAAGACACGGTGATGTGGTATTTACCTTCCACCACTAACAATCTTCCATGTGCAGCTCCTCAGCCGCCTCCCACCATTCCCTTCAGTCAGCCTCCATGTCTGAATCAGAGTCTGACGCCGAGTCGCCCCCAGCCCGTGATGATGGTCCTATTTTCCCATATGAGAGGCTCTATTTCAGCGCAAAAGATAAGGCAGAGATTGAAAGCCTGCCAGAAATACGCCGCGAATCCATCCTTGCAGACCGGACGCAGCAGCTCGAGCGTCATGATCAAGATGTCACACTTCGTCGCCTTCTCGCAGCTAGAGCAAAAGACGAAGCGAAGGCTTCGGAGAAGAAGAAGCGCAAGGCTGGTGCTGCAGATTTGGAAGAGAGCCAGCGAAAGAGCTCTAGACAACGGACCAAGTTGGGCGGAGGGAAGGTGGGCGAGGCTGACTCTGCCATTGAAGCATATAAACGACAACGTGCGGAAAAGGGCCTGCGGGATGAGCAGCGACGAAAGGATGCAGCAGCGAGGAAGGAGCTCGGTGTGCAAGCGTCTCCCGACAACAATTACAGCGATGCTGATGCGGAGGGTGAGAGCGAAGTGGAATATGACGACAAGAAATACAAGAAGAGGACCCCGACTCCACCAAGAGACGATCCTATCGCTGAACTCGCTGATATTCAACGCGCGAAGGTTGGCCGCGACAATTTTGCTCAGGTCTGCTACTATCCTGGATTTGAAGAAGCGATCAAGGACTGCTATGCCAGGGTTTGCCTTGGCCCTGGTCGGACTCCTGGTGTCAATGAGTACCGACTGTGCCTGATCAAGGGCTTTGAGAAGGGCAAACCATATGCAATGATCGGTTCGAATGGCAGACCATTTCCTGTCGACAACTACATCATCGCTGCGCATGGGAAAGCCACTCGGCCTTGGTCATTCCTTGAATGCTCCATGTCTCGTTTTACGGAGGAAGAATGGCGCCGTTATCGCGCAACTATGGCCAACGATGACTGCAAGCTCCCTACTAGGCGCTTCGTCAACCATAAGCTTGATCACATCAACGCCCTCATCAATCATCGGTTCACAGAAGCTGAAATTACCGAAAAGATCAGACGACAAAATGATCTCCTGAAAAAGATCAATAGAGTGGATGAAAGAAACGAGATCGAGGCACGCAGGGCACAGGCCATCGAAGCCTATGACGAGGAAGCCATTGCCGCTTGTGACGACGAGCTTGCAGCGCTTGTACCCATCAAGATGGCATACAACACGACGCTAGTCAAGCCGGAAACCAACCACGTCAATAAGGAGCAGGAGCGTCTCGCCGAGCTTAATCGCCGCAACCAGAGATTGAATGCGGAGAACGTGCGCAAGGCGCAACTCGCAGAAATGAAGTCGAAGAAGGCCAAGACACATTTAGCACCTGGTGTCGATGATCTCTTCGAGGGCGGCAGCGACATCAGCAGATCTGGTACACCAGTCAACGGCGCTGGAACTCCCAGGAATGCAGGAACGCCGAGGAGCAGTACGCCGGTGAACTTACTGCGGCCAATCCAAAAGGATAAGAAGGGCATCCCTACAATCCGGAAGGCTGCATTTGATGACGAAGTATTGGCTAAAATTGATTTGGGGATTGAGATTGATATCTAGGGCTTTGTGAGATTTTGGGTTCGACCACTGATGGTCCCTTTCATACTTTCAGGCCTGTCACTATCTGCAATAGCGATGCATTGGGAGCGGATGAAATAGATTGGGGTCCCTTTAGCCATAGATGGCCGAGCTTCGACACCAGCAGAGGTACAAAGACCACTGAAATCCCAAATTCAATTGAGTAATGATGAAGTCTTTCTTGGAAATTTGACCCACGTCATCCTAAGATTTGCCTGGCGGCCTTTGACGCCGTTTTCGGCGTCGTTCCCACACCCCGTTCAAGGCGTCTCTCCCGCCGCCCTTAACGCTCTCGCGGCAGCACCTGGCCCACCTGGCTTCAGCGCGCATCACCCTCGATCTTATAGAGCCTCCTCACCCATTCCAAAAACAGCCCCCCACTTCTCATTTCAGCTACCCTATAATCGCAGCAGATAAGTGCGAGATCTCTGGGTTGTTGCTTCTTCAGCTCCTTTTTCTTCAACGCCGCTATCCTGAACTCCTCTGGATCGATACTTGATATGTCTAGCTCCCTCGCTATTATGTACTCGTTGTGGCCTTCAAGGTAATCAGGCGTAGAACAATCGGAAACCAGGCTCGGAACCTTGTCCCGAGCCCTGTCGAGGCAGCTGCTTGCGCAACTTCCTGATGAATCCTGACTTTGGGGGCTAAAGTTCGGTGGAAGTTCTCCTTCGCTACGGCGACAACTGGCTTCCACGATTTCTGGAAGATTGGAACTTGACTCTAATGTCTTCCGCTACTTGGAGCTTGCACTTCGTCCTCGATTGGGGCATACGATTCGGGATACTTCAGCAAGATGCACAATCTTATCGTAGTCTCTGCGTAAAGTATCAAACATCATCATTATGGTCGTCGGCGTCGTCATCGCGGTAGTCATCTTCGTCTTCGAAACTTCGACTTGGGTGGTAATGCCGAAGGGGTTCTGGTACATTCAGTCGATCCATGTAGACCTTTCTGCAGCCATGGGGACAGTGGCGGTTGCCGGTGTGCCTCAAACTTTCCACGTCATTGCGAAACCAATTTCTATTGTCGTTGTCTTGACAGTAGGTGACGTAGGCGAGGAAACTGTGGCGCTGCCAATATCTTGACTCTTGGGCCGAAGAGCGCCCCTGAAATATGCCCTTAGCACAGCTCCTCACATGGAAGACATTCCAGCTAGCATTGTCATTTAATTTGAGGTGGCTGTCGTATCTTTCCTCCTGCGTTAACCAACCAAACCTCCATGGTGGCTCTCCAACACAGCCGAACCTCCATCGGAAGTCGAAAGGGCATAGATGATAACCTGTCAACCATAGGCGTCTGTGGGATGATTGTACCGCGTAGTAAGCCACTTCCCTTCGCCGCAGGTAAGGTGGCTGACTATGTGACCTCGACACAGCACTGGGCGTGCGGGAAGCTCGATACTGCATTAGCATGATAACGCCCGAGTCATCCTGCGGATCATCAACGAGCTTATTGAATGGTTCTCGTGAGTGGGAAAGTGAATCCCTGAGATCCACGTCTTTCGAGGCCAAGTCCTTGCTCTCGACAAGTGTCCAGGGACCTTCATTTTCTTCCTTCTTTGTCGGCAACCATGCGATTGTTGCTGGAAGATCGTGTTTCTCCGTGAATGCCCCGGGTGGTGGTCGCAGTCTGTAGACATAATGCCTCCAAAAATGACAGGTCTTCAGACTCCAGTCTATTGGCGTGGAACCGTACACAAGTTGCTCTATTTTCGTTGGTTGATACCACTGTCTCAGTATATGCTCGAATTTGGAATAATCTTGAACGCCAAGAGACTTCCAGACCTCGCTCTCCTTAGCACCGTAGTCGCAAAGATCAAGGCCGGCCCGCTGTATCATTTCGGCCCAGATACGAATGGTATCCAACGTCTGCGAGAACCAAGCCTTGCCGTCCCTCTTCATCCGCCAGCACGAAATTTCCACACAGTCCAACAATGGCGTGGTTGGCCATACTTCCTGCTCATGACCCACAAAGCGAGAGCCGGTTTGATACGCGAGCCATTTGTCCTCTTTTTCATCTGCGATGCTACAAGGATCCGCGCCACTTTTTAAGACACTGACTCCGATATCGAGCCATTCTTGTAGCTCCTTCGAAGGAAATCCAATGTATGCAATATACCAGAGGTGGCGTGCAACGCAGTGGAGGACCGAAGCACCGCTGCTGTTCCTTAAGGAGGCGAGTCTTCGATCTGATGGCCGCAAGCCGATACATCTGAGAAAGCCGGGGGCCCCTATTGAGGCGATTCGGGAGGCTAGCTCAAACCTTGCCTCTACTGGGCGGGAGTCAAACCCCGAAAACTGATTTTGTAGAATGACGTCCAGACTTTCCGTGCTGTCACAGTAATACAGCCATCTATACCGAAAATTGTTGTCGAGATCAGCATCAAAACCGGGATTCCCAATGAAAATACGGTACATCTCTGCACAGCTCTCGCTATCGTCACTTTTACCAGCGAACCAACCTAGAGCGTTGTTTAGTATTGTCGCGTGGTCCGGCCAAGTCGTCTGGCCGAGGAGGTATCGACATATTTCCAGCTGTCCGCTTTGCGCAGCGGCCTAGAATCGTTAGACTTATCATACTGGCTCTAGCCTAAGAGCTCACCTCAAGTAAGGTCCACCAACTGCCTGCTTCATCTTCATTGAGCATAACGACATCTAGTGGTGTCGCTTCTCCGCTTTCAATGAGCCTCCGGACTTTCGCGAGATCGCCAGTCTGACAGTAGTGGAAGATGAGTGAGTTTTCTGGAGCGATATTGTATGTACGCAAATGCATACTCCAGCTGCATTGAGCATGAGTAACGGTAAATTCCCAAACGCGACGGCAGAGCCAGGTTGGGAGTCGAAAACTAGCCCTGAAGCGTGTCTTGCCGTTCTTTCGTTTGACTTGCTTGACTGGAAGAGAACGGTTGCATTGACTGACCCGTTCAAGGCAATCTGACTTCTCGGCGGTATCGAAATTGTGACTTCTCGCAGACATCAGCTCGCTCGCTGTAGTTGTCTGTGTTTCAGAGATGAACATGTAAGGCTGCTGCTGCGATGTCGAAAATTGAGTGAGTAGTGTTAGTTGTTGCGAAATACTCGCGTTTCCTGCCGAAACTTGAGCCTGCAGGCCTCGAAGCAGGGCGCCGTGTAGAGAAAGCGTGTTGCCATGCGCCTGATCTCGCCGCCTCTGCTCTTCAGCCAGATACATCATGTACGCAAGCTCTAGTGAGCTCTTGGCTTTCTCTAGGTCATCAAGCAGCTCTTTCATATCGCGCTCTTTGAATGCAGCATACACTTTGCCACTTATTCTGGCATGCTTTGCTAAGTGGTCATCCACCTTATCGACTAGCTGTTGTATTTCGGCTGTACTCTGTTGGCATTCCGTGATGCAGCGAGCGAGGAGAGCTCCGCTGTGACTGTTCTGCTGTCGGTGCTGTTCGAGCTCCCGTAATGCCATAGCCATCGTCTCGAGGCCGAATACCAGTCTTGAGACTGTTCGCGGGGCGTCCTTAGCCGCATGATAGATTCTCCTCAGCTTTACAGCGCTTTCGCCGAGCTGAATACCCAGCGAGACCAAGCCCGCTCCGCTGGCGGCCATACCGAAAATTGCCTCGACCCCAGACATTGCGGCCCGGGGTGAACGGTTGACGATTCAGAATCGCAAACCAGAGTGTGTAAGAATGGGGGAGAAGCCAAATAAGCTGAAAGAGCTTGACATGCCGTCACATTCTCAGAGAAGTAAAGCTGGCGGGCTACCGCGTAGTACGAGTCTATGTAGTCCATAGGCACTGCCACTAAATAGGCTGAAAATATGCGAAGGGCTCTAGCCAACCACCGCCTGCATGAACGGCACCGCTTGTGACAGCGCCACGTTGCGCGATACTGTAAGGCCTACCACAGTAGATAGACGACATCGGGGGGTCCAGTAGCAAATCAGCCTCAGCTCAAAGCCAGTACAAGTTAGCGTACGCCATGATCCCTATCGCGTTGCATCTAGGAGTTCCCTACGGCTGCCGAGGTCTCTGCCAATGATCGGCGGGGGGAATGGCACATCATTCCTCGTATCCACCTTCGACAGTCTTTATCCTTCATTTTAAGCTCTGCTTCTAACCATCCAACGATATCGACGCTTCTCACGGCCTTCCGTCGTTATGGCTACCAGTGAACTCATAGCAATCCTAATGCCATTGCACAACAAGCGGAAGCGGCGGCGAGTCGACGACATTGAGTCGTGCTCGACCCGAGACGACAAAGCAGAAACGCAGGCCGACGATGGAGTGTACCAAGACGACGATGGCTTCTCCCAAGGCGATGCAGACTCATCACAGGATGGTGAAGACATCCTCCGCAAGCATAAACGCATTTTTCTTGCAAATTTCGCGTTTTAGCATCAGTGTAGATACGCGTGCCAGATCGCGCTGCGAATTTTGTCACTTCTAATCCAGCCAGGTTTACTCAGCAAAACCACTGAAAATCAGACCAAATGTCGTCATTTTTGTGGCGGGAATAAGACAGTTGCTTCCATCCATTCTATGCATACCTGTTTGCTGGGCGCAACAAGTCCTCGTTGTGAAAGTTGCTGCTCTTCATCATCACCGAACTTCTTTCCAAATTAATTGCCAGCGTTTATCCCATCTTGATTGGGCTCCTCTTTTCATCTCAACTATATACTCCTGTCCATCATAACCGCCAACAAATACCTCGAAATCACTGCTAGGGTTGCGAATAACAGCGGCGACCTCGACTCTTCCAGGGGATTCTCCACCTATCGACTTCCATTCTGACCATCCATCACCAATCGTCCACCAAGAGGTCGAAACCGACCCATTGCGATCGCATATGAAGAGATCAATCTCTTTAGAGGATCGAAAAATAGCTGTAACCATCGTCCCGGGCAGAAAAGAACCGTCAAGTGACGTCCAGTCGTCCGGTTTTGGCCACCCTAAATCCTCAATCCATTGGGCAGTATAAACTTGTCCATTCTTTCCACAGACAAAGAGATGGAGGTTTCCGTTGCGAAAAATAGCGGTTACAGCTGCGCCTGCAGGAAACTCGACACCGATTGTCTCCCATTCCGACCAATTGGAGTCGCTTCTCGACGATGACGTTCGCACAGATCCATTGCCATCGCAGGCAAAAAGGTCTACTTGCTCAGAGGATCGTACCACAGCTGATATTCTCACACCAATGGGAAAGGAACCATCGAGTGATTTCCACGGTCCCCAGGCACCCTGTCTAAGCCAATTAAAGGGATGTCTGTGCATTCTCCATTGGCGATAGTGCACCTGACCATCTTTTCCACGGATGAATATATCCAGGTCATCCGCGTTGCGAGCAACAACAGTTATCTCTGCATCGGCAGGAAACCCGTCGCCAATCTTTTGCCAGCCTTCCCGCAGGCTTGACCAATCCTCAAACCCAAACTGGCCCTGCCACCAGGTCGTGTGGACGTCTCCATGGTCATCACAAACGAAAAGATCCAATTTTTCGGCCGCCTTTGACACCACTGATATTTTCATGCCGGGTTGGAAGCGGCCACGAATCGATCTCCATTCGCATCCATTCTTCCAAACGTCGCTGGAAACAATTGAGGTTGTGTATACCTCTCCGCTAGTTCCGCAGAGGAACAAATCTATTTGATTATCTTTGCGTGAGATTGCTGAAATGTAAAGTGGTTCAGGACTGCATATTTCTCAGCTTCAGTCTTATTTTTCTCGGATGAAGCTAGTTACTCACTTTGCTTTGGGGGGTTTCCCCAGTTGAGTTATTGGGGAATTTGCTTTCTGTGCTGGTCTGATCATTAATTGTTGGAGATATTTAGACAGGTCTTCGTGTTTCTTTCCGTAAGAGACTCGTACAAGTGGCCTATACGCACGATTGTCGTCGTCTCGGACTAGGAAAGAGTGCCTATCGCGAATATTCTTGTACCGTTCAGCAGCCCATTCCAACAGACTGTCAAAGTTCGGGTCTTCCAATCCTGAGCCACATCCGATGAACAATACGGTTTTGCCCATCAGAAAGAATTTGAGGACCTCCTGTACTGATTCCGAACTCCTCACCCTTAGGTAGTCTGTCGTGTCTAACACAACATCGCGGGGGTCGTTGTAGCTTCCGTGTACGTGAAAGACTCCGTCTAAGTCTCCATGCATGAATCTTAGGCCATCATCTGCATCAGAAGGTCTGATACGAGGAATTTTGCAGTGATACTCCAGGATTTCGTCATAATTGGTTGTGAGGAGAGGAACACCTCTCTCATGCAAGGCCTTTAACGCGTCAAGTATCTCAGGATGCCTGATTTCCTCATGTAATCCGCAAAATACTGTGCCCAGCCAGCTTGGAAATTTACCGTGCTCATCGAGCAGGCTCTTCAGGATGTTTGCTGCCTCTAATAAACTGTTTGTATCCGAGACCTTGAGGGCTTCCTCAGCCCGAATCTTCTTGTCGCTCGAAGGGTCGATACACTTCTGGCAGACTAGGTATTCCAACCCATTTTGGATCAAGCCAGTCCAGGTAAGCCGTTGCAATGGCTTTCCAGATGATTTGGCCGTGGCGTTGAGTGTAACTCCCGTACCTACAATAACTGCGAGGCTCCGGTTGATCAGAGCATCCCTCAGCCGATCTAAGACCTGGGTTGCCCATCTGTCAGGCTCGCTCGAGGCTTCATTCACCTCCATCGCCGGCCGGGGGAACTATCATAAGTGTCTTCGGCTTGAGTTGACTGCTTGCGATATGCGAATCGGATTTGCAAACTCTTTCAGATGAGATATATCATGCAGCAAGCGACTTTGATTCGTGAAAGGTACCAGTGAGTGCGTAAGTTTAAAGGTGAGATGAAGTTCCGCTGGAGAAAATTTCCGAATTCTGCGGCCCGCACCAACCCAGAGGTAGTTATGAAGAGGACAAGCGGAGTGCGGAGGCCCATAGGGACCTTTTATCTCTTAGCGCCAAAACTCGTATTTTGCAAACTCAGATCTCGACAAATCGCATGAGGACGCTTTATGATTCATTTGGACCTCACGGGCGTGCATCTCACGGGCGTGTGCTCATAGGCGTATCTCATGGGCGTGTGCCTCACGGGCGTGCATCTCATTTACGAGTCTTCCTCGCGCGCAGGACACGGGTGGCGAGAATCCCTGTATCGACACCAAGGATGTTTTAAAAGCTTCTGGTTGTGGGCGACTCGGCCGTCAGGCTGCTGGTCACCCTTGGAGCGCGCTCCGTGTAGTGAAAAGCTGCCGAAGCCAAGGCAGCAGCTCTGCATCCAAAGCGGTACCAGAGCTCACTATCTAAACTATCTACACAGCAGGTGGGCGAGGCGGGGAAAGAAGCGCAGGCAGTCGGATTGGGTAGCCAATCAGATCGACAGAAAAGTGATGGACAGACAGGTGATAGACAGGTTGAAGACAGACAGACAGGTCGAAACAAGGCCGATGAGCGCTGGTACCCAGGCAGACCATGCAGCGTCCTAAATAGTGGCCTTGGGACACTACGACGATGACTGAAACCCATATGCGACAACGCCGGAACCCTAGCTGGAGCTGGGGACAGATGTGCGACGGTGTTCTAACGCGCTAGGTCCTCACAAAAACCTTCATAGGCGTGTGCCTCATGGGCGTATATCTCATGGGCGTGTACCTCATGGCTTGTACCTCATGGCGTGTACCTCATAGGCGTGTACCTCATGGCGTGTACCTCATAGGCGTGTACCTCAAAGGCGTGCATCTCACAGGCGTGAACCTCACGGGCGCGCATCTCACGGGCGTATAACTCATAGGTGTGTACCTCACGGGCGCGCATCTCCCGGGCGTGTACCTCAGGCGTGTACCTCACGGGCGTATATCTCATAGGCGTGCACCTTACGGGCGTACACCTCATAGGTGTACACCCTCAAAGGCGCGCATTTCACAGGCGTGCACCTTATGGGCATGCATCTCACAGGCGTACACCTTACAGGCGTGCACCTCGTAGGCGTGTACCTCACAGTGTGTACCTCACAGGCCTGTATATCATGGATATATACCTCATAAACGTGCATGTCGCAGGCGTGCACCTCATAAGCGTGCATTTCATGGGCGTGTACCTTATAGGCGTGTACCTCACGAGCGTGTATCTCATGGGCGTATATCTCATGGGCGTGTATCTCATTGGTGTGTACCTCATAGGCGTGCTCCTTATGGGTGTGTACCTCATAAACGTGCATCTCACAGGCGTGCATCTCATGGTATGTGTACCTCATAAACGTGCATCTCACAGACGCGCATCTCATGGGCGTGTACCTCGCGGGTGTGGACCTCATGGGCGTGTACCCCACGGCCGTGCACCTCATGGGCATGCACCTCATGGGCGTGTACCTCATGGGCGTGTACCTCATGGGCGTGTACTTCAGGGCGTGTACCTCACAGGCGTGCATCTCATAGGTGTATCAAAGGTGCTAGTTTCCTGGTCCTAAGCTTCATTAGACGTGGGATTATTCTGACGGCGTAGCCAGCTGTTCTGGAGACGAATTCTCTTCACTTGGCGAGCAGAAAGCTCTATACCATAGTCTTCTGTGATCCGCCGAGCAATATGAAGGTCCGAGTAGGTTGGGTGGTGTGAAATAGGTGGCCCACTGCGGAGGTGACGTCTTCCATCTAGACGGCTGCAGCGAGGCCTATATCTAATGAAATTAGCATCATTCGAACGGCCAGACGAAGGGGATTACAGAGACCTAGCTGTCGCTAGTGGTGCATCAATATTAAAGAAGTTGCGTAAAGTGTAGGTTGATCTGAGTTAGCAAAAACGAGTTTTTGCGCTAGTGCAGGGGTGGTCCCTATGGCGCGCCGTACCTCCGTACACTGCACCCCCCACCACAAGTTTTAGCCGAAGCCATTCGACTAGATGATCGAGGTTTCACTGCAGCTATCTTTTGTGATCTCGTGTTTCGACAAGCCACCCACTGAAGTGCGGGGCTGTGCTATCAGTCGCTGGCTGGGTTGTGTATAGTTGTTTACGGTTAGAAGCCAATGGAGAGAAGGCTGGCTACTCAAGGGACATCAGGATGCTCCCTTCCCTCACCAAGATGTGGTTACAGGAAGCCTCCTCAGCATCGTTCTTGGCTTGATGTCCTTGGTATGTGGTCCAGCACCCAACTTAGCGGGGTTCACACCTAACGTCCACTGCCATACCAGTTTAGACGGTGGCTTGCAGAAATACGAGATCACAAGGTACGGCGCCATAGACGGGCAGGTATAACCGCTTGCCCCTCACGAGACATGAAGTGGAGGAAGCCTCAGACTCGCAATGCTTGCCTTCTCGTGTCCATTAATCCTACTTCATGCCTCCCATGAACCCAACAAACCAGAGAGAGCTTCTTCTCAAAATGAGCAGCAATGCTGCCTCCGAGCAGCCATACCCGGAAGTGATCAGTACTCCGCCTGTTGCAACACAAGATGGTTCGTCCGTTATCATTCAACCTTGCAGTGTCTGTGCTGAGTGACGATAGAAAAGCCAGAGTTTCGCGATGGTCACCGAGTGCCATGCGGACTAAACTCAGTTGTATTTACCCTTCTGGTTGCGCTCTTGACGGCTATTATCGTCGGTGCGGCCGTTGGCGGTGGCATCGGTGGTAGCCTCGCGCACGAGCAAAACCAAAACAAGTACGACCATCCTTATATTCGAGAATTAGCCGTTACAGTCCAACTTACATACGACTTAATTAGAGCACTCCGAGCCGCAACTTCATCGTTGGCTGATCTTCGGACTATCACACCACCCTCATCGGGAGTATCACGAACGACCTCCGCTACTTCATCGTCCACACCGACCGCAGGTGTCAGCAATTACGCCGTCGTATCGCCACTCGACATCTCTAGCCTAGCGCTGGACTGTCCAGCAGTTGATAGTCAGTCCTACGCAACGGTCCGAGGACAGTCATACACTAAACATTGCGGTGTGGATCTAGACCTCTACGATCTCGCTTCGTAAGTTGGCACCCACTTAACTCCCTTTCAATAATCATATTATATAGAACTGACGGAAAGTTATTTACGAAATATTAGTATTATCGCATACACCTTTGACGATTGCATTGAAGCCTGTTCATCCATGAACTGGTTCTCGACAAACGCCACCCTCTGCACTGCCGTTGTATTTTCGGCCGATATTGCAGGTGGGTACGACTCCCAGCACGCCAACTGCTGGCTTAAGGATTATGCGTTCGTTTATGCGCAGAATTCAGCGGGTACCGCAGCAGCTTATTTGGATAACAACGGCGGCTCTCGAAAATAAGAGAATTTCTTCCCTCGTGGTTAGCATGAAGTCATAAGCATCAACGACTGATCCTGCCCGGCTGCGCTTCTCGCTGCCGTAGACAATTTTGAGCCCACTTTGACCGCGTCCGAGCCTTTGCTTGAGGATACTATGGCGTGCCAATGGTGTAGCGAATGGGAGCTGTCTGGCTACTCGATTGAAACCGGTTTGAAGACCTACAGCTCCGTTACGGCCGCATGGATGAAAGCCATGAAAGCTATGGACAGGCTGATCTCTGGCGTGTTTCTGAGCTGTGATGGTCTGCAACCTGTGCGATGGTTTGCAGCCTCTGCGATGGTTAGCGTTCTTTATCTTTATGCGTATCTTTTACGGAAAGCGGGGGTATTCACCAACGCCGAGCCTGCAACGGCTACACGAATGTAATCATCTCCTTATGTTTACAAGCAACTACATATCCCTTAGGTAGAGAGGAGCAGGCAATTCAGAGATCATTTCTACAACATCATCTGATTTTGTATGGCTTCTAAGCAGAAGACAGTGTGTCATGAGGATTCCGAGGTGTGAGCATATTCTTGACCTTCTCATGTTCTAGTATTTAGGAGGGTTTGACCAGTGGTCCTCACTAGCGAGCTCCGGGCTTGCTCGGGCAGCTTGTTGGGCTTGCGCCTAGAACCAACTATAGTAAGAAGAAGCATGAGAGCGATAGGAACCGCCTAACAGAGGACATCGTCGAGGCATCTAAGTGACCTCGAAAAACACGGTGCCCCTACGTAGACGCACCATCGCGAAGCGCATACATACGAATTTGTCGGTTCCATCGTTGACGACACGGCCATCGTTACTATCCGCGATCTCCGGGGAGGGGGAGTGTGCGACGCTCGCAGTATTCGAAGTGTCTCTTGCATGACGTGTTGGAGCTCCGTGCGGGTAAGCTGAGCCACGATCCTATCTATTTCTGTAGAGCTAACGGGTTCAAGGCCTGAGGTATTGCTGGGTCCGGTGGGCCGGTGAGCCTCCTAGCCTTCCGTCGGGACTGCAGAGGTTGCTGATAATTGATAGAAATATGGCCTGTGCCTGATTGAAACAGTATCACTCACCGTTGTCAGTGCAATCATCGGCTGGCTTACTGACGCCCACTGAGTCCTGAACCAGGTCGTCTTCGAGAGACGCACCGGACCAACGGGATCCATGGACTGAGCTCGGGGGGAACACCAAGCTTGTTTGTTCTATTGAGTGCAGGCCAGCTACACGTTTCGGCCATCCCCCTGAAAATATCGACCGCGTCCACCGCGGACGTCGTTTGCTGGAGGGCTTCGACTATAGGCTATGGAGCGCCTTGCGCAGGCTTACGGATTGCCCAAGACGTGCAACATACCAACGTCAAATACCCCCAAGCCATCGACCCCACAAATCCTGCAACTCAATCTCAAATAGCTCATTTCAAAACGAAGTCGCGAATCGTAAATTCCCCTGTTTCAAGTCTCGCTACTGCTTCTCCATCCATGAATCCATACACATAACATTCTCCAATGAGAGTGAACTCGTCCGCGTCAGTTATGGGACGTAGAACAACTGGTACACTGCACCCAAAAAGAACGCAGACCAGGTCTGAGACCACCGTTTCCGCAGGAGCTGCGCCTATATAGCCATCTTCCGTGACAATCAATCTTCTCCTTCGAATACCCGACTCAAATGCAGTAGGAAATCTGTCCAAATACCCGAGCGGAAGACGGGTGTTGAAACTGGCCAGTATACCTTCCACATGGTTATCATTGAGCCGTTCCTGTGGAGAGAACCGGCCGCAAAGGAGGCTTTGTACGAATGTTGAAACGATATTGTCATTACCGATCGAACATAGATCTCTAGCAAAAGTCTCATCTGAAGTGGTGCCTCTGAGTTCGGGTGGATCCTCAGAGTCGAGAAATTTGACATATTCGCGGAGACCTCGTGAGAATTCTCCAAGACGGTTGCTCGTTTTCTGTGTGGTTTCCAGGAGACTGCTAGCTATGGCAAGTGTGTGGTGCCATCTCCTTTCCGGAGAGTCAGAGGGCCGATCTTTCACAGGGCCCACAAGTACAGAGATGCTGCTAACGGTACCTATAACGAGCCCTCTCACAGGGAGCAGATGCCATTCTTCATTATTTCGGTTTCTCCTAGCAAGTGAGTATTCAGATCTTTTGTCCCGTCCAGAGGCGAAGAAGATGTTTTTGTTACCGGCAACAGCAACCAGTGGTGAAGGCGCCAAATTCTGGTCTAGTGCGAAATCGGGGACCCACGAAGGTAAATCTTCTAAACGACCTTGGGCCTGTTGGCCGCATATAGGGTTTAGGGATTTAGTTTGGGTAATGAAATGGCGAGCAACGTTAGCGTAGACTTCGTTGATAGATTTTGAGTAGTCCGGCCTGAGAAAGTCGCTCATAGAGTCCCCCATAAGGCCAAGAAGGGCATATATCTTGTCCCTGGCATCAGTTGATCTTCTACGCCGACATTCGTATATTAGATCTTGAAGCGGAGGACGCATTCCTCTGGCCCATGCTGTACGAATTTGCTCAAGTGCGATGACGCGTTCAATGTCCTTAACTGGACTCTTGTTCGTGAAGTGCAAGTAGCATACAGCCCGCAAGAAGTCGGTCCAGGTCACTAAACATCTACCACATTGGATGAATACGTTGCTCGCAGCACCTACTTCCTGTACAACCCACATTCTCGTAAACCAATCGGGCTTCGAGATGAGCCATTGGTTAATCAGATGTGCAATTTCCCCGAAGTTTGCTTCTTTGGTTTGGGCTTTTTTCAGGGCATGCGACGTTGGTCGCCAGGAGGTAAGATCATTGATGATTCTCTGGTAGCTCGCATCCGAAATGGACATGAGTGTCTTCTTAGTATCCTGAGTGGCATTGTTGAGTACGTCCCCGGTGAGCATTATGGGCTGACTGAGGCTAATGAGAGTACGACCCGCGACGCCCAGCAGCAGACCTGTGGCTATGAGTAGCAGAGCTACTGGAGTCAAGAGTATCTTCTTCGGGACCGATGCGGCCGTGCGAGATGCAGGTGCATCCGTATTAGCTTTCTCCTCCCTGGCTAAGTATCGGGATATTTGTGCTTGCTTAGATCCTGAGATATAGGCTATAAATTGCATACCTCTAGAAGTTTCTCGTTTCCCAATACCTAGCCAGATCCGCACGACCGCAGCTAGATGGTATACTTGACGCATAAGTTGTATCTGTGCAGATCTTTCAGCCAAGTCCTCCTGGTTGATACAAATTGCATCAGCCCAGATTGTGATGTCAGCGATGCTATCGATGTGTAGCCGCCATAACATAGCGTGGAGGTTGGCCGTTATTGCAAGCCTCTTCCCGTCGATGAAAATCTCATGCGATAGTGTCGGGTCTCCCCACACATAGGACAAGGCCGTAAACGCTGGAAGTCTGAAACCTCTAAATAGCCTCTGTGTGGGTGCGAAATCCGTACCAGGGAGGTAGTGATGCGACAACCTCCCAGTAAGTGGCTCGTACATTCGGTCTTGCTGGTATTGGGTGATACGCCATGGGATTGTCAACAGCCGGATTTCTGAGCCGGGATTCTCGAGCGGTGTATAGATGTATTCAGTCATTTCTAGTTTTGACCTCTGAACTTTTGAAGACACGAAGGCTTCGCAGGGCCAATCATCCCGCGGTTAGCACCGACTATCAGCAATATCCTCAAAAATAACCTAACTGAGACTCCCTCCCACAATACACAATCGGTCCAGATTGATACGAGCTCTGTATTCCTTCTTCGTTGTGTCACAGGATGTTCAAGAAACATTGAGGAATGCTGCAGGAAGTTCCAGGTGAGTCATTTCTCGGGTGCGACTGAAGAGGGGGTCCTGGCGCAGCTAGGCCAGATCAGCTCCCGGTCGGGGACATTTCGACCTTGTATACACCTCATCATCTTCCTCGTGTCAGGCGCCGTGCATCCTGATAGCCTGCCATCCTTCCGTCGACCGTGGATCAACCTGCTCTCCGCTAGTTCCTTCGCTGACTGAAATATCCGACATGGAACTGCAGCCAGAATTGTGGGCTGTCCCTGCCATGCGCCATGTTTAAACGATTGGCGAAGAGGAGCCGGTCACCATCCCCAACCCGGGCTCAACGAGAGACACAAGTGAGAGCCGCGAGGCCAGCTTAATACAACAATATCGAGCACCCAACCCAACTCGGAAAGCTCCAATGCGAACGCTTTGGCCTGAAACTCCTCGCAGCTGGCAATGATCTGGTAGTTAAGCAGCATACCGCCCCCCAGAGGAGGCAAAGAATAACTGGGAGGGACTGGTTACGGACAGACCATCTCCCTACGGAGGGCTAGTACACGCCTTGAATGTCTGCCGGTCTCCTCCGCCAGGCCTAGGGCAACATCGATTAGAGACAAAACCTTACGGATGGATCCTCTCTCAATCGCCTTTCTCCGGATTATCTAGTGGTTGGAAGAGAATACGTACCAGATAGCCAGCAGAATACAAAAATTCAAGCACATATACAATCCCACACAACCAGAAGCTCACGTCTGCGGAAGGTTATGAAAGATTACATCTGGCAGTCTAAGAACGCAAACATTGAGACACATAAAGACGCGGAGGCGAGAGCTCCAGGATTCTCCTACCTACCCCCGACGTGCTGTGAGACGCGGTGCGGGTAGGATTAAGACGAAAGAGCTCGGAACCTTTTCGTAAGGACACGTCGCCTATCTTTGCGGACGGTGGATCAATTGAATAAAAGCTCAAGGCTCACTCAGCCGAAGCCCAACAGCTCCTTAAACGCTGGAAAAAGTACGTCGTCCATGTGGAGATGCTTCTGTTACTCTTCTACGAAGAGTTAGAAAGATTATTGAGTTAATTGCTGTTAACTTGACATTTCTAAGCGCTCGGTTATCTAACAAGGCGAAGAGAAACACTCTGGCGAAGCCTAAGCTGTCTCTCGCTGCCAGCGCTGTCTTCATTCGATGACAACCAACATTCAAATGGCTGTCCCACAGACTCGATAACATGACTGCGGGGTATTAACCACATCTAGTAACCGGGGAATACTGGGAACAATATCACTCCATTACATCACGTAGTCAACTTAGCCCGGCACGAACTCGGGCCACGCGCCCTTCGACATACCGGCCATGAAGTCGACCACCAGCCATGAAGTCGACCACGCGCCGTAAACTCGACCGCGCGCCACAAACTCGACCACGCGCCGACCACGCGCCACAAACTTGCAGCGCCAGAGAGAAGATTCACGCCCAGGTCAGGTACATAAAGAACATTTGACAGGTTCATTACTCCCCCTTTCGTCTGTAGCTGGACCTGCCCTGCCCCTTCGATGCGTAGCCTTGCATTGCCTCCCACCTGAACTGATTTCTTTCCAACCTTCTTCAGGGGGCCTCTGAATAGATGTAGTTGGTCAGTCATGTGGGCGGTAGCGCCGGTGTCTGCAATCCACTGGGGTAAAGGAGACTCACACTCCATCCTAGCCTCTGTGATTTCCCGTCAGAACTGACGGTACTATCCTCCGAGCTTGACTCTGGGTCCATGGCGGCGTACGCCCTGTCTTTCTCCCGGCGATCCGATCGCGCCTTGGTCAGGATCTTCCGGATCTCATCCATATGGTCCTCAATAAATGGGTATTGGCGCCACTTATGTTCTCCTTTATACGCGAAGCATTTGTAGAGTTTATAGGCTTGCTTTTCTTCAAGTCCTTGCTTTTGTCGTGCTTGTGGGGGACGGTAAGGTACCGCATTGGACGATTTCTGGGGCCGTGGAGGCTGGGTCTGGTCAGGTCGGGTACGCGCTGCGAAGGCTTTTTCGCTGTTCTTGAGAGAGGATCCCTTCTCGAGGAGTCGCTGAAAGAGGATGTCGACATCCTTCTCTCCTTGGTCATCAATGGCATCGCGTATGGTGTCGTACGTGGATGGAGGGGCGTCCTAGTGGGAAGCTAGTATGCCGCTCTGGAGCGAGATCCCCAACAATGGGTTCATCTCCAAAAGAGCCATTCCACCGAAGGGCTTGCCCACTCCTCCTTCCGTGTTCCGTCTTGGAGCTTTCAGCTCCAAGAGCGGGGCAGAAGATGGGTAGGCAGATATGCCCCATGTGTGGACGTCTTTCGGAACGTGGTCTTGACACCAGACGACAGCCATACTGTATGTCTAGCGTGGGTGTGAAAGTAGCTTCCACACGCTAATTCTAATGTTCCACACCTCTGTCGCTGCCATTTCCGCTTTGATTCGAGATCTTACAGGCTGCCCGTAGATGCTTGTAGGTATGAACACTTGTGGGGGTGGACGATGGGTGTGGACTTCTCCCAGGATGAAAGTCTTGGGTGAAAGGATTCCTAGGACGAAAATCCCGAGAAAGGGCTCCTAGAAAAGAATTCCAGAGAAATCGTTCCCGGGAGCAAACCGTTCCTAGGAGTAGCTGCTCCCAGGAGAGCCTTTCCAGGAGCAAACCGCCCCTAGGAGACTCTTCCCCGCCAGGAGAGTACCCAGCCAGATGGGCTGGGCCCTACCATTCTCCAGCGCCTGCCATTCTCCAGCACCTACCATTCTCCCAGCGACTGCCATTCTCCAGCGCCTACCATTCTCCAGCACCTACCATTCTCCAACGCCTACCATTCTCCAGCGACTACCATTCTCCAGCGACTACCATTCTCCCAACAACTGCCATTCCCCAGCGCCTGCCATTCTCCAGCGCCTGCCATTCTCCAGCGCCTACCATTTTCCCAGCGACTGCCATTCTCCAGCGCCTACCATTCTCCAGCGACTACCACTCTCCAGCGCCTGCCATTCTTCAGCGCCTCCAGCCAATTCGTTCTTGACCGTACTTGAGGCGTCTTGTCGTACGTTGCGGCTTTTCCTATAGCCTGTTTCTTCCGCTCTCGGCATATGCTCTTGCAGAAAGCTACTGTTCCTCTCACTATCCAATTCCCACATCAACCGCTACTCACCGTCAAAGTGTCCACGGACACGACCACAACGATCACCACTGCTCCACTATTACCTCCACTACGTCGACTGTGGGCTCAGTTACGATAACAACTACGATAGCAACAACCACTTCAACAGATACTGTACATGCCAACGCTAAAAGAGCACCTCGGACCACGGCGACAAGCTCCAGCAAGACGACATCTAAGGCTACATCTAACACTACTTCTGAGACAAGCTCGGCTACCAGGATCTCGGCTATCCGCAATCAAAATCGGGCTACATTCCTCTGGCCACTACCTTTCTCCAGCCACCTTTTCTCCAGTCCATACCTTTCTCTGGCCACTACCTTTTAAGAGACTAGGAGTTTTGTACTAGGCTCTGAGGACCCCAGAGTGCCTGCATACCGGGCCTGATCTCAACCCCAAAGCAGCGTCAACACTCCCCTGAGCATGATCTTGCCTGGCAACTTACCGGCATCTACAGCCACCCCAGGCCTTGAACAGGCCGAGATAGGCCTGAAGCGGAAACGCGCAGGCGCAGCTAAGTATAAGCAAGGGCGAGAGGATGAGTATACTATGTCGATTGGCCTTAGAGATCTATAGCTACATTAGACGTGTTGTCACATAATGTTGGAGTGGACGGCCCGGCCACTACTAACGGAATGTCTGCAATGCCATCCGCTCAGACAAGAATTAGATCTTCCCAAGTCGAGCGACTGAGTAGACTGTCCCAGAACTGATCAGAGGTCAAAGAGAACCAGCAATCTGGCTCGTCCTGACAAATTACTCCAAGGCGCTCGTAGCACCGCCTCCCAGACTCTTCTCCTAGACAGCGAAGAACGAAACCATTAAAAGGCTTGACGCAGTCAGGCTCCTCAAACATCCACAAGGCAATACTGATCTCGCTTCCCGAGTCTAAATGACCTGGAACGTCAATGTCGAATGCATAGTCTGCGAAAACCATTGTATATTCCTCCTCCACCACGACAAGTGAAAGTAGAAACCGTGTGTCGTATTTGTCGCTCTGGAATCGCTGGGAACCGTCTTTGGTCCCAAAGAGTTCCTTCGAGCGATATTCTCCGCCGAGAGACTCCTCTGCGTCCCAGCCGAGAAGCTCCAATGCGTCCCAACCATAAATGATCCGGCCATTCACAGTGAGGATGCGCAGCGGCAGGCGCGCGGACCGTAGCTGCCCGTAGATGCCAGCCTCAACAGGAACAATCTCTGGAAGGCTAATTTCGATACCTTTGCATAGGTGTCGACCATCTGCATGGTCGTCGTATTCCACCGATCCGTCAATGGAGGCCCACGACCACGTTGGCGCAACACGTGGGCATGGCCGCGGCTTCTCTGACTGAAATACGTCCCCTAACCAAAAGAGTTCTTTCGCGAGGTTCTCCATCCAGTGGCCGGCGACATAGGTTAATTTATGTAGCGTGCCGTAGCGACTGGCGATGCCTGCGAGAGCAGTCAGCCTGTCTTGTTGGAAGGTCAGACTCATGGAGGCGAACTGCGAAACAATCTCTGGCCAAGGGGCCTCAATCACGTCTCGAATAGGGTTTATTAACCTGCGACACCAATCACCCTCGTTGTTGGTAATGCCGCATAAGCACCAAGAGGCCTCTTTACAGATCCAGTAGACTTCGTTTTTTCCGAAAAGGAGCAGCTTCTTCGACAATACGAACTCCTGGAGCACCCAACCTCTGTTTAGGAGCGGGAAGTCCAGCCTTTGTTGTTCGTCCTTAGACCCCAAGTCTGGATGCTCAGGCCAGGCTCTGAGAATTGCGCCTTTCTTCTCATTGTCATTCCCAATCGGAACAGGGCAATAGGTGTCGTCCACTGTGCTGAAGAGGCTCTGGTCGCTACCGGAGCACCATGTCGCAAACACAGTGAAGGACGCATTCTCGTATATGTCAGCCATCGCCGCAGCTTCTTGATGCCAGTCCCTGCTGCCGTCGCTGTCCTGGATGATGCAGAGACAGTCAATCCATAGATATCTGATCCCAGTATTGGCCACGACGAGCATCACGTCCCGAAACAGGAGAGGCAGGGAATGGATCGGAGTCCATGATTTGCGTTTCCGAAGATCGGCTTGCTTGAGGCTCACCTCCCTAGTCGATTCGTTCCATCGATGACTCAGACATGCATATGAATAACCCTCAGACCCACCCTCTACGAGGCGGAAGAAGCCGTTATGGATATCAATTTCTAGGATTCGTCGGGGCAGGCTTGCATTCTGCGAGGGTTGGCAGGTCGGATGAGCCCTCTGGCATTCCATCAGCCAGGCATTAATACGGCTTAAAACGGAGACAGATCCCGTGTAGCTGGCATCCGGTAGGGTCAAGGCATTGTGTCTGAGGTAATAATTAAGGTATTTGGAGCCACTAGGTTTTCTAACAGCTTCAGTTCCAGTCAATGAATCTTGCTGAAACTGCTGCCAAGGAGATTCTCGAGCCTGTTCTCCGGGCCCAGGTACGAAGAGATGAAACAGTAACGGCTTTCTATTACCCAGCCTGACTTTTAGAGTCTCACAGAGATCCAGCCCAATAGACTCGTCATTTCCGTTTTGTATTTGCAGGACCTTGCAAACAATTCGTCGGCAGGAATCGCAGCCGCGTTGGGATGAATTCTGGTAGGAAGATAGCTTCCAGTGATAATGTCCCCAATGGGGAATGTCCTCAAAGTTTTTGTGGTCAATCACGCCTTTCTCCCAATTTGGGCGTGCAGACGACGACAGCAGAAAGTAACAAACCCCGCACACAGGAGCCGATTCGATGTCGCTTCCCTGGTCTTTCGAAGGTTCTGAAGATGCAAGAATGATCCGACCTTCTCCCAGGGAGACCTCGCTGGAAACCGGAACGCGGCTTGAAACAGCACAACCCGCCTCGTTCGGTTTTTCCCCGTCCAATTCTACCCTTGGCATGATATTCTCCCTTGGGATGTGACCTGGAGAGGTCGGCCCCTCGGAAAGCTCAGAATTAATCATCATAATGAAAGGCTATGATTTTGAAGGCTTTACTCCTCAGCAGACGTTGGAGTGGAGCAAATCGCGCAATGGAAGGAAAGCGAGTGCTAGTAGCTTGTGCGCTAAGTACCTAGCACCTACCTAGTCCTCCAAAGGCTGGGGACGCAAGTTCGGACTCGGCTTTGCCCTATCACACATAGTAGCTAAGTTTGGTGAGTCTCATCGTTGAAAATCCACCTCTGACCCCACTGTCGCCGATTTGTATAGCTAACTTTAGTGTTGTATTCTTACCCGCCTAACCGGTAGACGCCTAAATCCTCCCAAATGTCTGCTCAACCAACCCTCGCCTGGCGCGCAAAGCCTCGCTGCTTCAAACGTCTTGTAGCTGTTCTCGAGCGTGCGGTGAACGTTCTACCGCCCGCATGGCTGAGGTGCATGCCTGCGAGGTACACGCTTGTGAGGTGCACGCCTGCGAGGTACACGCTTGTGAGGTGCGCGCCCGTGAGGCACACGCTTATGAGGTGCACGCCCGCAAGGTACACGCCCGCAAGGTACACGCCTGTGAGGTGCACGCCTGTGAGGTGCACGCCTGTGAGGTACACGCCCATGAGGTACACGTCCATGAGGTACACGCCCATGAGATGCACGCCTGTGAGGTACATGCCCATGAGGCACACGCCCATGAGGTGCACGCCTATCAGGTGCAGGCCCATGAGGAACACGCCTCTGAGGTACACGCCTATCAGGTGCAGGCCCATGAGGTGCACGCCTGTGAGATGCATGTTTATGAGGTACACGCTCATGAGGTGCACGCATTTGAGATGCACATTTATGAGGTACACACCCGTGAGATGCAAGCCCAGGAGGTACACGCCCATGAGGTGTATGCCTATGGGACACACGCATGAGGTACACGCCTATGAGGTGCACGCCCATGAGGTACGCGCCTGTGGGATGCACGTTTATGAGGTGCACGCCTGTGAAATTCACGCCTGTGAGGTACACGCCTATGGGATGCAGGTGACGCCTATAAGGTACACGCCAATGAGACACACGCCCGTGAGATGCACGCCCATAAGGTACACGCCCGTGAGATGTACGCCCGTGAGGTACACGCCCGTGAGGTGCACGCCCATGAGGTACACGCCTATGAGGTACACACCCATGAGATACACGCCTATAAGGTGCACGTTCATGAGGTGCAGGCCCGTGAAGTACACGCCCATGAGGTGCATGCCCGTGAGATGCACGCCCATGAGGTACACACCCATGAGATGAACGCCTGTGAGGTACACGCCCATCTGGTACACGACAATGAGGTGTACGTTCACGAGGTGCACACCAATGAGGTACACGCCCATGAGATGCATGCCTGTAAGGTGCACGCTTATAAGGTACAGGCTCATGAGACACATGCCGGTGAGACGCACACCTATGAGATGCATGCCTATGAAGTGTATCCCATGACATACACGTCTGTGAGATACACGCCCATAAGACACACATCCAACCGGAACCGTTCGAACCGTTCGATGCTAACGACGAAGTAGTTGAAGGGGTAGGCTGTTCTAGAGACAATCTTCGCCCGAGCTACTGCCCTTGCCTGGCAGCTTTCCCCAGACACCTTTCTCAACCCAATCTGCCTAGGACGGCTTTCGTCCTAGGTGCCTGGGGCCGGGGAGGCCTAGGATGGAAGCTGCCTGACGCGGTGGGTTTCCTTCCTCCTTCTCCCCGTTCATTTGCCTACATCCTAGGCAAATCGGCCGAAGACACCTTTCCCAGCCCTAACTGCGCGGGGCATTTTCCTAAAGCATTCCTCTAGTACCAGCATTGAGTACCAGCATTTCTCTAGTGTCAGCATTTTTCTGGTACCAGCCCTACTTGCCAGGCTACCTCTATCATCATCCTGGGCACTTAGAGCCAGAAACGGTATCTCCTGGGGCTACAACGAGCACCCCCAAGCAATAACCTCCCAGGAGGCGATATTACCTAGAAGTTGTAGTGCTGTCTGTTGATCCTGTGAAGGAAAAGGCGACTGTAACCCTTGCCAGCGCCCTGATCTCACGCCGAACGGAAGAATTCTAGGCGTTTTATGGCAAACTTGAAAACCAAACCTTTGACATACAGTGGGTAGCGAAATCGGCTTGCGCCCAAACACACTCTTTTAAAAAGTCGGCTCCGCTTCTTGGCCCTTGGCCGTTACCAATAGCCTTACCGAAGTCAGTCAAGCGCATACAGGGTCTGATACCTGCTGGTCTCTACTTGTAATCTATTACTTCCTGGCATCAAGTCGCTGGTCCTTTCTAGAAGACTTCGCTCAAATAACAACACCTCTCAAGCCACAGCTTGTTGTGGCGTGGTCCCTGGGCAGGATGCGGGCTTGGCGCCTGGCACCTGGCACCGCATTTTACAACCGTCTCTCGTCAATCTAGCTCTTTCTCCTTTCGTCATCCTTGGTATCTTCGTTAGAATAGCTGAATCGAATCATCTTCGCGCTCGCCGTAACACAACTACAGCCAACCTTCTGTCACTCATCACAAGGCTGTGGCCAGAGCGGGTCCCCGCCCTCCCTGTTAGCGTGATTTGAGGTGTCAAACTACCCACTCCCACGAGCGAAAGCGTCCCCCAACTGCCCTCGACTTGAAAAGCCTCGCTTTCAGATACAATTCTTTTGGTACGGCTTAGTTTTGTCGCTTTGCCTGTTCAGTCGCTAACCTTGATAGCTAGCTATGGTATTCTCAGCCGACGAACGAGTTACTCTTGTCTCTCTACCCAAGCTGCCGCGGCCAAACCACATTTCCACGGCTTGCTCTCGTCAAATTTATGCGAAACAATGCGTCTTTTGCTACGCAGCGACACTGACGAGTTCAGCCTCACTGACTTTGTTGACGATAAGATAATCCCTCCCTATGCAATACTTTCGCACACGTGGCTCGCAGATATGGAGGAGCCCACCTTCGAAGACCTGACAAATAGTACCGGCAAGAACAAGTCTGGCTATGAGAAGATCCAGTTCTGTGGAGAACAAGCGAGACGGGATGGCCTACAATACTTCTGGGTGGACACCTGTTGCATCAACAAGGCAAACCACGCCGAACTGTCGCTGGCTATCAACTCCATGTTTCGCTGGTACCGCAACGCGAGTCGATGCTACGTCTATTTGTCGGATGTCCCCAGCCCTCCCTTCGGCACCAACGATGAGTTCAATCCACAGTCGTGGGACTCGGATTTTTGGAAAAGCAAATGGTTCACACGGGGTTGGACGCTCCAAGAGCTTCTTGCCCCAAGTTCGGTCGAATTCTTCTCCCAAGAGGGCGAGCGACTTGGTGACAAGTGCTCTCTAAAACAACAGATTCACGAGATAACGGGTATTCCTATCTTAGCGCTTCAAGGAGTCCCTTTGTCTCAATTTCGTGTGGATGAGCGATTTTTGTGGATAGAACGCCGCCAGACAAAGCTCGCAGAAGATAAAGTATACTCATTACTAGGCATTTTCGACGTCGAAATACCACTTTTCTACGGCGAAGGGGCGCCGAATGCATTCAAACGGCTCCGGGAGGTCATCGACAAGCGGGAAAAATGTGTCCAAGACTTACGCCTCACCGATCCGCGTGATGACAAGAAGCGTATTGAGAACACCAAGGGTGGCTTACTGGAGGACTTGTACCGCTGGATCCTTGAAAATGCCGACTTCCAACAATGGCGAAATAACCAACAGAGCCGCCTGCTATGGATTAAGGGCGATCCTGGCAAGGGCAAGACTATGCTACTCTGCGGCATTGTTGACGAGCTGAAGAAGTTGATGGCCAAGACTGATCTTCTGTCCTACTTCTTCTGCCAGGCCACCGACTCGCTACTTAATAACGCCACGGCTGTGCTACGAGGTCTAGTGTACTTGCTTGTTGATCAGCAGCCATCACTCATCTCGCATATGCAGAAGAAGCACGATCATGCAAAGAAAAGTCTTTTCGGGGATGTGAATGCCTGGGTTGCCTTATCTGAGATCTTCACAAACATTCTGCAAGACCCGAGCTTAAACAGCACCTACTTGATTATCGATGCGCTCGACGAATGCGTAGCAGACTTGCCGAAATTATTAGACTTCATCGTCCAGAAGTCGTCTGCATCTCCTCGTGTCAAGTGGATCGTCTCAAGCCGCAACGACGCCAATATTGAGCGGAGACTACGGCTTGATGATTCCGGAACGAGGCTGAGTCTCGAGCTCAAAGAAAACGCAAAGCAAGTATCCCGTGCCGTTAATGCATACATCGACCATTGCCTTTCGGAACTGACAGAAATTCAACATGATAAACTTCTCCGAGATTCGGTGCGGGAGAAAATGCAACGCAAAGCCAATGGCACATTCCTCTGGGTATCTCTTGTCATTAAGGAGCTCAAGAACGTGATGAGCTGGGACGTACTACAGGTCCTTGACGAAGTCCCAATGGAATTGAAAGACGTATATCGTCGAATGATGGAGCAGATCAAACAGTTGCAGCGCCAATATCCAGAACTTTGCCGACAAGTTCTCTCGATCGTCGTCACTGCGTACCGTCCGCTACACCTACAAGAACTCCATGTCTTATCCGGCTTGCCTACACAAGTCCAGAACGTAAATCAGTCCACTACGACAATTGTGAAAATGTGTGGCTCATTCCTCACAATACGAGATGACAACGTCTACATCGTCCACCAGTCAGCTAAGGACTTTCTATCAAAGGAAGCGAGCCATGACATTTTCCCTTGCGGGATTAGGGATGTTCATCATTCTATCTTCTTGAGATCGCTTGAGACTATGTCGAAGACGCTACGACGAGACATCTACAATTTACGTGCACCCGGATATGCCACTGAGCGGGTCAAACGGCCGAATCCAGATCCATTAGTAGCGTCACGCTACTCATGTATCTATTGGGTCAATCACCTCTGTGGCTGGAATTCCAACTCTTGTGCAGATCACAGCGTCGACCTGCGAGATGGAGGCGCTGTCGATGAATTCGTGAGAAAGAAATACCTTTACTGGCTCGAGGCTCTTAGCCTTTGCAAGAGTATGTCAGAGGGGGTGGTTTCAATAGCGAAACTCGAGGCTTTAATCCAGGTAATCCTTGGATTAGCGATGCTATCTGTACCATAGATACTGACATAACCTAGGGAAGACCACATGCATCCGCATTAACCGAGCTAATTCGCGATGCCCACCGATTCATTATGCATTTCAAGCGGGGAATCGAGCAGAGTCCTCTTCAGGCGTACACGTCTGCACTCGTGTTCAGTCCATCCCGTAGTCTAATAAGGAGCCTTTTTAAGAAGTATGAGCCGCAATGGATCACGATAATGCCGTCTATACAGGGTAATTGGAATGCCTGCCTACAGACGCTCGAGGGCCACAGCAGCTCGGTCTACTCGGTGGCCTTCTCACCTGACGGGGCCCGGCTGGCGTCGGGGTCAGACGACGCCAAGATCAAGATCTGGGATGCGAACAGCGGCGAGTGCCTACAGACGCTCGAGGGCCACAGCGGCTGGGTTCGCTCGGTGGCCTTCTCACCTGACGGGGCCCGGCTGGCGTCGGGGTCAGCTGACTACAGGG